>Ga0073928_10001741_pt1 | contig 40443 bp, 29 predicted proteins | sample PaiPotPPA55metaG_FD_76969 | JGI IMG/M metagenome (GOLD analysis project Ga0073928, IMG submission 76969) | Iron sulfur acid spring bacterial and archeal communities from Banff, Canada, to study Microbial Dark Matter (Phase II) - Paint Pots PPA... ... | reverse complement strand
CGTTCTTGGAATGGCCTATAAGAAGGATATCGACGATCTCCGCGAGTCGCCGTCCTTGACGATTATCGAACTCTTACGGGAACAGGGGGCCGAGGTCTCCTATAACGACCCTTATTTCCCGACGGTTGGGAGGGGTCGTCACTACGATCTGCAAATGACATGCGCCCCCCTGGAGAACCTTGGTCAATACGACTGCGCCTTGATCGTTACCGACCACTCCGACTACGACTATCCGCGGATCGTCCGTGAATCTAAGCTCGTTGTGGACACCAGGAATGCGACCCGCGGGATTAAGAGCCCGAAAATCGTACACTGTTGAGGGCGCCCGGGATACGCTTAGGTCAGGGTAGAGAATATTCCTTGTTTGCGACTTTTTGCATAGTCCACGGCCGAAAAGCCATCCTCGATCCGTAAAATCGCATCTTTACTCCGTCCTCAGTTTTGGACTCCGTACTTTTTCGCATGTGTAAGTGGTTGTTTATTTAGGTTTTACGGCCGCTTTCCTGTGGAAAAGCAATTCTCCGTCTTTATGGAATCCTAGAAAAGCGGTACAGTTTTATGGATGTCGAAGTGCGGGTAGGAAGAGTTGTTAGAGCCAAGTTCTACGAAATTACTCACATCATGATCCCCTCGCCATTTTATGGACCAGTCTCGATGCTTCCGGACCGGCGTCCGCCATGGAAAGAATTTGGGCTGAGTCTTGGGTCCCAAGGGATCCTCGTTATTGCCTTCCTTTCGATCGGCATCCTGCATCCCAACATGCTTACTCCCGTCCCCCGGGATTATCACGCGATTCAGTTGGTTAACACCCCCGAACCAGTGAACCAGCAGCCAGCCCCGGTGCGCCCCATCAAAGCCCCTACCGTCGCGGAAGTTAAGGCTCCGTCTGAATCGCTAAAATTGCCGCAGGTTCGTCCGCGAGTGCCGGTTGACGATCCGCCGACCGTCCCGCGGGTAGAAATAGCCGAAAAATTGCCAGTTCAGCCGACGGTTACTGTAATCCCAAAGCCGGCCATAAAAACGAATCTCTTTTCCACGGGAAGCTCGCAACCGGCGACGATTAACAAACCTCCTGCGGAGGTTCAGACTGGCGGCTTCGGTGATCCCCGGGGACTCGCAACCGCGAACGACCGGAACAGGCCCGTCACCATAGCGCGGCAGGGAGCTTTCGACCTACCCTCGGGGGGTGGATACGGCAACGGATCGGGAGGTCAACATGGCGCGCGGGGAGTAGTTGCCAGCTCAGGCTTCGGCGACGGAACTGCCATCGGCGACAATTCAGGCCGCGTGACTCCGGCGAGCAAAGTGGTCCGCGACAGCGGATTCGGCGATGCTGGGTCTGGGGATCCTAACCAAAATGGCGCTAAACACACCCAGGCTACGCCCCGTATTAAACCGGCGGAGATCCTATCGAAACCCACCCCCGCCTACACGGATGAAGCGAGAAAGTTGCACATCGAAGGCGAAGTCCTGCTAGAAGTGGTCTTCGAAGGCTCGGGCTCGATTCGGGTAGTGCGAGTGGTTCACGGGCTCGGACACGGGCTTGATGAGTCGGCAATTAAGGCAGCGCAGCAGATTCGCTTCACGCCGGCGCAAAAGGATGGTTCACCAGTTGATTTTACCGGTGTTTTGCACATTGTATTTCAGCTTGCGTGAGTGGTTTCCAAGGAGTCTATGCATAGATTCAGCAGCGAGATCCGTATTCCATTGATTCGGTATTTTTTCGCACTGGCAATATTGTGTTTCTTGCTCTCCGGGGTTTCCGCAAGTCAAAGCGTCAGCGGACAAGACCAAGCCCCCCCAGCCGACGTTCAAAGTTCGACTCAAACTGCGACAGGTCCTTCGCCATCGTTCGATCAAGTCATTGATCGGCTTACCGAGCGGGAGCATTTCTTTCTGGCGAAGATGCGCCATTTTCATCCCATGGTAGAGACGTATATTCAAAATTTAAAGGGAGACCAAGACAAGGCCGTACCTGTAAGTGATCAATATTTCCTGGGACGTTTGGACATGACAAAGGGAACTCAGGATCGGTCGTTTATGGGACAACCAGGCTTCGGACGTCGGGTCGTCACCACGCTTACTGGCTTGTACGGCATGAAATTTCTTCCTCTGGGCTTTGCCCAAATGGTCGTGCTCGATGACGATTTTCAGAAGAAGTTCTACAAGTTCACGTTTGTGCGCCGGGAATTTCTTGGGGCTGTCCGATGTCTGGTCATCGATGTTGAGCCTAGCGATAAAAAAGCCAAGGGCAGATTCGTGGGAAGAATCTGGGTTGAAGATCAGGACTATAACTTGGTTCGCTTTAATGGTACGTACAGCGGCGGCGAGCGCTACAGCTACTACCTGCACTTTGATAGCTGGCGACTGAATCTGCGTCCCGGCGTTTGGTTGCCCGCTTACATATATAGCGAAGAGTCAGATCTCTTATATCGCGGCGGACACAAATTGCACTTCAAAGCGCAGACCCGGTTGTGGGGATACGATTTGAAACAAGCGGGACAGAATGAAGAGTTTTCACAGATTGTGGTCGACTCTCCACAAGCCGTCAACGACCAGAGCCCAACCGCGCAGGACGCAACTCCTGTGCAGAGTGAGCGCCGATGGGAAACTGAGGCCGAGCAGAACACGGTTGAACGGCTGACAAAGATTGGTTTTTTGGCTCCCGAAGGCGACGTCGACAAGATTCTGCAAGCGGTCGTCAACAATTTGATCGTTACGAATAATCTCAACATTGAACCCGAGGTCAGTACTCGCGTACTGCTGACATCCCCGCTTGAGTCATTCACTATCGGCCACGTAATCGTGGTTAGCAGGGGTCTGCTGGACGTTCTGCCCGATGAAGCTTCTTTGGCCATGGTATTGGCTCACGAGTTAGCCCATATTGTGCTCGGACATCGTCTTGATACGAAATTCGCCTTTAACGATCGCATGTTGTTTCCTGATGAAGATACCTTCGAACATCTGGATTTCGGACGCAGTTCGGTGGATGAAGAAGCCGCAGATCAGAAGGGCATGGAACTTCTGGCCAAGTCGCCTTACAAGGACAAGCTTGGGAATGCCGGTTTATTCTTGAAGGCACTTCAACAGCACGCGCCGGAATTGAAAAACTTGATCCGTTCGCACTTGGGGAATAGCCTTGCAACCGGCAAGTCGACACGCATGTCAGCTCTTCTAAATACTGCACCCCAGTTACAACCTGAACGGACTGACCAGATTGCGGCCTTGCCACTGGGTGGTCGCATTAAGATCGATCCGTGGAATGACCAGATCGAGTTGGTAAAGACCGCACCCGTAGCGATCCTGTCGCCGAGCGAGAAAATGCCCTTTGAAGTGACGCCATTCTTTCCTTATCTGACGCGGCTCACGGAGACAAATACCGAGAAGGTGACGGCGAGTGGGCCAGCAAACTAGCGATGGAAAAGCTTCGGGTAACGAACAGGCGGCGGGGATGACAATAATCCCAAGGACGCAAATAAGGTGTGCGGCCTCGGTGGAACTCGCGCAAGTTTACGTCTTATTGAATCGCGCTTCCGACTTGTGAAAAGATCGTGTTAGAGTTGGTGCCTATTAGCCGGATCGTCCCTACCACGATTACTAAAATCACGGCGAGCATAACGGCATATTCGGCAATGTCCTGGCCTTGTTCATCCGACCAGAGTCGACGCAGCAAACTTGACACGGGCTCCTCCTTGCGGACTTTGTTCTGTGCCATATCAGAGCAATTTCTTGCCCCGGTTGCATATAGCCAGAGATATCCCCCCCACCCCTCAATCATCCGGTCCACTCATCCTAGTTCCCCTAAGGGAATCAAAGCAATACCTCTGATGTGTCAAGCAATGGCACGAAAGTGCCATATGCCAACGTGCTCAAACGATGGCTTTCAGCGGCAAGGATTGATTCACGGCGAACAAAGCCAGTTCCAACCTGGTTGAAACGCCAAGTTTGTCGAAAATATTACTGAGGTGGTGTTTGACCGTGTCTTCGCTAATCTTGAAGTATTCAGCGATCTCTTTGTTTGAATAGCCGGCGACGACGGCGGAAACGATTTCCAATTCGCGCGGCGTCAGACCAAATTTTCTTTGCCGGGCCTCTTCTCCGGACGACTGAACCAGATTTCTTAGATACTGCACCAAATTGGAAACGCTTTCCCGGCCCACCCAGTACTCGCCGCCCATAACGGCATAGATGGCCTTGAGCAAAAGTTGAGTAGCCGAATCCTTTAGCACCACCCCCCGAGCACCGAGTTGCAAGGCTTCAACAATTTGATTCTTCTCGGCTGCCGCGGTCAGAAGTATGACTCGCACCGAGTGAGGAGCGGTGGTGGAACTCAACTCGCGCAACGCTTCCAATCCGGGATGCTTTGGCATTGCCAAATCGAGAAGAAGAATGTCAGGTTTCAGTTGTCGCGCGAGCTTTACCGCCTCGGCGCCATCACAGGCTTCTCCGATGACCTTAAGATCGGGCTCAGATTCAAGAAGGCGTCGCAAACCATCCCGGAAGATAGGGTGGTCATCCGCAATTACAATCCGGACGGACTGCGGTCGTCTGTTATCCATAGGCGTTCTCTCGCTGCTGCGGGATGCTGACCTCCAGACGCGATCCTCGTCCGGGATTCGATTCCACTGTCAGTTCCCCATCTATTAAACGTACACGTTCCCCGATGACAACCGGACCTTTGCCAACGGAGTCCAGTTCAAGCTGGTTGAGACGCCCGGCGAATGGAAATCCTGAGCCATCATCTTCAATAACTAAATTCCATCCATCTTGGGAAGCATTAAACCTTACCAACACCTGTGTCGCTTTACTGTGCTTGCGCACATTAACAAGTGCCTCTTGGACGATGCGCGCGATTTCGCGGCACATTGGTTGTGGCATCTTGAGTTCCTCGATACTGGTGATGAAGCGCGCCGAAATGCCGGTTTCGCGCTGAAACCTTTCGACCGTATCGCCAATGAACCCAAGAAGTCTTCTGGAGTCTAAATCAATTGACTTCATCTGTTGCATCAATTCCCGCAATTTCAAGACCTCTTCCCGCAGCAACCCCTGAATTCGTCCGAGTTCGCCGGTCACGATACCCGTGTTGCTCACTGACTGTCGGCGAAGAACGTCGACTTGCATTTCGACGGCGATAAGAGATTGCACGGCGCCATCGTGTAGTTCACGGGCAACGCGTGCGCGCTCGACGGCCCCTGCGCGGGTCCGCAGGCGGCTTAGGAGATATACGTTGTAAACGGCGGGCCCGACCTGAAGAACAAGCTCTTGCAAGAATCGGAGCTCCTCTTCGATGTCCCCGGTCAAGGACGGATCGAATAGAAAAATACGTCCCCACCACTCGCGTCCAAAGAGAAATGAAACTGAAATCATACTGTCGAACTTATGTTGCGCCGCCAACGGGTCGAGAAATGAGACTTCGATATTTCTCACTCGCTCACCGTCTTTGTTCATTCCGACAACGTTGAACTTTTCAGTGCTTCCCGGCGGTCGCGACGCGTAGCAGGCAGTCACCTGCTGGTCATCGTAGAGATACATTTCACGCCCGGACGTGCTGGACTCCAGCCACCTGAATTCCGCGCCAACTTTCGCTTCGGGTTGAACCTTAGGTTCGGGTTGGAGTTCTCCAATGAACACATGGCGGCTATTGGTTTCCTGGGACACGATCAGCGCGCTGCCAGCTTCGTACAGCGACAACATTTCCCCAATAATGTCCTGCAGAGTCGACCGCAGCCCGACCTCGACTCGCGCCTTGGCCAGAACCCGAGCAATCACGGCTTTCTCGGCACGAAGTTGCTTTTGCTGCTCGGCCAAATATCCCAATAGGAAACCCATCACTAGAAGAGAGATCGAACGCATGAACAACCGCTTGGGCTCGAACTCGGTAATGTCCGATCGCAGGAGTGGTAAGTGATGGCGAAGAAGAAATCCATCCAAGCCGGATATTAGTCCGAGATTAAAGGCCAGGCTGTCCATCCAGAGCAGCAACACGGAAAGCGAAGCGGTGCCAACGGTCTCCCACAATCCCCACCGGTAAGCGGCGGCAGCTATAACAAAAACAAAAAACAAAAAAAAAGGATTCCCCTGTGAAGTGGCGAAAATGGAAATGAGGGCTGGCCAGATTACATCGCCGCTATGAACAAGCAAACGGAACGAAGGCGTCGATTGTTGCCTGCGGCGCAACAACAAAATGATTACGACGCTTTGAGCCAGATAAAAAGCCAACAGTCCATGAGCCCATAAAGAGTAGCGAATCTCGCTCGGATCCATCCAAACGGTTACAAGCGCAGCAGTAGCAAGAAAGACGCGAGCGGTAGCCAGCCAGCGTTCGATTCTACGCACTTCGCCGGTGCCCATCGGGGCGCGGCGTCTCCATAAAAGGCGATGACGTAATGCTTGGAATAACAATGGATTAGCCGTAATAGCTGAGCTATTGGACGGATATTATTGGCATTCCACCGGAAGAGCAAGTGAAACTTACCAACGCTGCGTCGCACTGTCGGCATGCCCCGGAGCGCACCAAAAGTACCCAGTCCGCACTTTTGTTGTTACCACAGTAACAATTATTGACTCGAGCCAATCTTTAAAATTGTTCTACATCCCCATGTCAGCACGCTCTCGAATCTGGCTACTTGTTGCCGCAGGCCTCGTCTTTACTCAGGCGATGGCGTCGCTCACCCTGCCCCCGAAGGCCGGGTTGGCCATTGTCAGCGACATAATCCAGTGCCTGCTTCTAATTTCAGGGACACTCTCCTTTCTACCCAACGTGCTTGCAACGCGAGGCAGAGCACGGTTGTTCTGGGTGTTCATGATGTTGGGGATCTCGCTCTGGCTGGCCTACCAACTGCTTTGGACATATTTCGAAGTGTTCCTACGAACAGACGTTCCTAATCCCTTCGCCGGGGACGTAGTTCTCTTCCTGCATTTTGTACCAATGATGGCCGCGCTCGCTCTGGAACCCAACTTGAACCGCGATGATCGCACCTTGAGGTTGGGATCATTGGATTTCACCCTGTTGCTCTTGTGGTGGTTATACCTCTACCTGTTCGCCGTAATCCCATGGCAATATGTGAACACAAATGCGAGCATTTACAGCGATAACCTCAACCTACTTTATCTAGCGGAAAAATTTGTCTTTCTCGGAGGTGTGGCGTGGATTTACCTCCGCAGCCGGGAAAAGCGTAGGACAGTCTATGCTCACTTGTTCGGCGCTTGTTTGACCTATTCCCTGAGTTCATATCTCGCGAATTGGGCGCTTGCACGAAACGTCTACTACTCCGGCAGTCTCTATGATTTACCTTTGGCCGCGTCGATGGCCTGGATTACAGGTGTGGGGTTACTCGGACACAATCTGTTTGTCAAGGTACCGTCGCAGCCACGCTTGAATCGACCTCCGGTGTGGATGGGCCATCTGGGCATGATCACGGTCTTTTCTCTCCCGCTTTTCGCCGCGTGGGCGATGTTTGATCTATCGGCCCCGGCGCCGGTACGGAAGTTTCGCCTGGTACTGACCCTGTGCACCATGCTGGTGATGGGCGCAATGATTTTCTTTAAGCAACATCTGCTCGATCAGGAACTGCTTGGATTGCTGCGCGCTTCGCAGGATTCATTAGAGAATCTAGGCCGCGTTCAGGCACAACTTGTGCAATCGGAGAAACTCGCTTCACTGGGCCAGTTGGTCGGAGGCGCTGCTCACGAATTGAATAACCCTTTGGCAGCCATGCTGGGATATTCGGAGATGCTCAGTTCAACTCCATTAAGCGGCGAGCAACGCGCAATTACGGAAAAGATTGTGCAGCAGGTGCGTCGCACCCAGAATCTCACTTCCAGTCTTCTGAGCTTTGCCAGACAATCTCCGCCGGAAAAGCGCCTCTTGGACCTGAACATATTGATCAACACTGCGGTTAAGCTCTATCAGCCGCAACTCCGCACAACCAATGCCCTCATTCGAACTGCAATGACCAGCGGCCTGCCGCAGGTTCTTGGAGATGCAAATCAACTTCTGCAAGTGTGCCTGCACCTGATCACCAACGCCCAGCAAGCCATGCTGCCAAAAGGTGGCACACTCGTTGTGAGCACCCTGCAGAACGGCGACCATATTTTGATGGAGTTCTCCGATGATGGGCCGGGGATTAAAGAACCTGATCGCGTTTTTGATCCCTTCTACACCACGCGACCGGTGGGCCACGGCGCGGGGCTCGGTCTTAGCGCCTGTTACGGTATTGTCCATGAACACAATGGGAAGATAACCTGCCATAATCGACGGGAGGGTGGTGCATCTTTCCGAATCGAGCTCCCAATTGCTGCACAATCTGATGGAGCTTCCTATCCGGAAAGTCGAGCACATCTGCTTACTCATTCCAAAACGTAACTTTTTGATGGTTGTCGTCAATCAATGACGCGCCGCCGCTGGATCGCCGACGAGGTCTCTGGTAATCGCGCCGCTCTCACTGGATCTCACGCTCAACATCTGTCTCGCGTGCTTAGAGTGCGCGTTGGCCAAAGGTTCGATATCTCAACGACAGAAGGTGTCAGATCGGGGATTGTGAGTGCCATTCATGATTCGCGAGTGGAGTTTGAGTTGGGGGAAGCAGTGATCGAGCAGCCTGCTCCCGCCATCACATTGGCTCTGGCAATCTTTAAATTCGACCGGATGGAATGGGCGATCGAAAAATGCACAGAATTAGGCGTGGCGAAGATTATCCCAGTCATCGCACAGCGCAGTGAGCCGCATCTGGCGTCGGCGGCCACAAAACGCGTTGAGCGATGGAAACGAGTCGCAATGCAAGCGTCGGAACAGTCTCGGCGCGCGAGCCCTCCGGAAATTGCTGAACCAGTGAAGGTGAAAGAATTGATTCAGTTCCCTGCCGCAAATCGTGTTCTCCTTTCGGAATCCGAACACGAACAGGCTTTAAAGGACGCTTTGCACTCGGCGGATGGAGAAATTCTTCTCGCCCTCGGACCGGAAGGCGGATGGACCGCGGCCGAGATCGAACTGTTTAGCAGTGAGGGTTGGACTTCCGCATCGCTCGGCAATACGATCCTGCGGGCTGAGACGGCGGCGATTGCCGCAGTCGCCGTAATCCTCTCGGAATTGCACAGGTAACATCCAAATTTTCATCTATCACCTCTGATATTCTCCTGCTCAGTGGCCTCCCCAAAACCTATATCCGAACCTCAGCGTTTCGAGGCTGATCCGCGCCAGCAGGAAGCAATAGAACACGTTCACGGGCCCGTACTTGTGGTGGCGGGAGCTGGCACCGGCAAGACGACCGTCCTGACGCGTCGTATCGCTTATCTGGTCAGGGACGGCCATGCTCGACCCGAAGAAATTCTCGCCGTTACTTATACCGACAATGCCGCCCGCGAAATGCGCGATAGGGTGGAGTCTGACTTGGGCAGTAATGGCGCACGGGTCTGCACTTTCCACGCCTATTGCAACAACCTGCTCCACAGCCAGAGAAAGCAATTCGGCGTCTTGGACGATAAGGACCTATGGATCTACCTTCGCAAGCGGCTGCGTGATTTGCGCTTGGAGTATTTCATCCGGGCCGGCAACCTCACCAAGTTTCTCGACGATCTTCTCGATTTCATACGGCGCTGTCAGGACGAGTTGGTCGGACCCGAACAATATGCCGAATATGTGCGGCGGCTGGAACGCAGTGAGTTACCAATCCCGCGCGTCTCGAAGACCAAGCACGCCGCCGAATTGAGCGAAGAAGAAGTCTTGGGCCGATGCCGGGAGATTGCACGGGTTTACGCAGCTGTTGAAGAAATGCTTCGAGAGGAAAATCTTGGCACCTTCGGGCACATGATCACGCGTGCCCACGAAGTGCTGCAGAACTCCACGCTGCTCGCCAGTGAGCGTAAGCGAACCCGTTTTATTCTCATCGACGAATTTCAGGACGCCAATTTCGCTCAACTGAAAATCCTTCAGAAGCTGGCTGGAGAAGACAAGAACATCTTCGCCGTGGGTGATCCGGATCAAGCCATTTACCGCTTCCGAGGCGCGTCGAGCGCCGCTTTCACTCTATTTCAGCGGAGCTTTCCAGACGCCAAATTGATTGCACTTGAAGAGAACCGCAGATCGACTACGGCCATCCTTCAGTGCGCCTTTGCCCTGATCTCGAAGAACTCGACGAGCGCTAACTTGAACGGGACATCGCGACGATCACTTTCCAATATCTCCAGCGCGCAACCCGTGCGCTTCGCATACGAGCGGGCGCCGCTAACATCCGCTCGTGATCAGGCCGTGCTTGACGCAGAGGGCGAACTGCAAAGCAATCCGGTCGAAGTCGTCATTTTCATTACTAAGGACTCTGATTACTGGGACGTTGTCGCGAAGATCCGAAACCAACAAAAACAATCGCGTTGCCGATGGAGTGACATTGCTGTGCTCTATCGCCAGCACGCTCACCGCGATCAAGTTGCAATGGAACTCGGCGAGCAGGGCATTCCGTTCTCCATCGAGAACATGGACGTCATGGACACACCCGAGGTCCGCGACTTATTCGCGTGCCTGGGTGCGGTAGTGTCCGATGCCGACAGCGCCAGTTTCTTCCGCGTCGCCGCTTTGCCGCAGTTTTCGATTGACCCTGAAAAGTTGCGCGCTGGAATCCGAGCGCTCCCGAAAAACGCGCAGACCGCAGGCGTGTCGTTGGTACTCGGGCAAATCGAAGGCGGCGGGGATGTGCTCGAAGCCGTCCGCCAGGTCCGCGCAGAAATCACGGCCTCAGGCACGAAAACTTTGGCGGCATTGCAAATTATCCAGCGCCGTTTTAATTTTGACCCTCAGTCGCCAGCTCTAAAGGCTGTAATCGAATTTGTGGGCCTATGGCAGACCAAGCCAGTCACGAAGACGGGCGACGTAGTGGAGTTTGTCGAATACCTCGCCTATTTCCGTGAAGCCAAGGGAGCGATTTGCCTTCCCGCTAACGACGAAAATGCCGTCCGACTTATTACTGCGCACTCCGCCAAGGGGCTTGAGTTTCAGCACGTTTTTATTCTTCGCGCGAGTTCGCCTTCGTTCCCCTCTACCTACAAGGAACCTTTATTCGAATTTCCGCGGGAACTTTATGATCCCGATTCGGCCGCGCAAGGCGACGACAAGACGCTTCACGAACAGGAGGAGCGCCGCTTGTTCTACGTCGCCATGACCCGCGCCCGCGACACTCTTACAATTTATGCCAAGCAGGGGACAGGTAAGACAGATAAGACGCCACCCGGCTTTCTCCGCGATCTGCTGAAGGATGCCAGCCTCTCGCCATGGCTTCATCAATCCGTTGCGGGCGCATTTCAGACTGACTTATTTGCCCACGCCCCGCTTCAACCGAACATCTCCCGCACGGCCGAATGGTTATCGTTGCCACCGGCGTTCAATCTTCACGAGAGGCTTAGCGCGAGCGCAGTGCAGACTTATGAGACGTGTCCGCTGCAATTTAAATTGGATCGCGAGTGGAGGATTCCCGCCGAGGCGCCCGCCGCTATGCAATACGGCGCCAGCATGCATAGAGTGCTTCGCAGCTATTTCGATTCAGTGCGCTTCGAGCGGCCATTTTCCGAGGACGAACTCGTCGAGATGCTCTCAGCCGATCTTGCTGACGCTGGAATCGCAGATCGCTACCAGCGCGAACTCTACGACCAGCAGGGAGTCGAGCAGTTGCGTGGATTGCTCGAAGCTTGTCGCAAGGGCCCCGTGCCCGAAGTCCTGCATACCGAAGAATGGTTCGAGATTCGAATTGGCATGGGAATCGTTGCCGGAAGAATCGATCGCATCGATAAGGCTCCAGATAATCGGGTGGCCGTGATTGATTACAAAACTGGCAAGCCGAAATCTCAGGAAGATGCGGATGAAAGTCTTCAGCTCTCACTCTACGCGCTGGCCGCTCGCGAGAAGTGGGGATATGAGACCGACCAACTAGCGTTCTATAACCTGGAAGAGAACAGTCTGGTGATCACCCGCCGCAGTGAAGCCGAGTTGCAGGAAGCCCGGTTCAAGGTCGAAGAGGTTGCAAGAAATATAGCGGACGGTAAATTCGAGGCGAACCCGGGCTTTCATTGCCGCTTCTGCGCCTACAAGAATCTATGCCCAGCCACCGAGACCCGTATCTTCCGCGGACCAAAGAAAACCATTAAACCTAATTAAACAAAAAACTGTGTCATCCCGACCGGAGCGAAGCGAAGTGGAGGGACCTGCTTCTGGCCGCTTCCCCAAAAACTAAGGGGACGCTTTTGGCGTCCCCCATTTGTTGCTTGGTGAAGGCTCGTTAGTGCTTTTTCTTTGCAGCCTTCTTAGCTTTCTTTTTGGTTGCCATGTTATCTATTCTCCCTTTTCCATTGTTCATGGATTAGCAACGATGAATTGTTGCAACTAGTTGAATGTATAGAGTCAACGAAAAGTGAAGTCAAGAAAAAAATGATGCACGAGGGGGGAGTGATGGCTACACCAAAGTCACTTCGGAGAATCGTCGGAGGACTTTTGCTTCCTAAAAAGTTCGCGAACAAGATTTCATCGAGAACGTTTCGGAATTTCGGGAGTGATTTTCTGATTCAACGACGTCTTCGGAGTTGTGATTGCGAGACGCGCGATGATCATCCGCACCCGAGTCGTTCGTGCGTCAGAAAGCCTATAATTGAATCGAAGAAAATCTGCGCAGGAGCACATGAATGGCTGCTTTCGACGATGTTGTGATCATTTCTGGATGCCGCACGGCGGTAGGAAAATTTCAAGGCGCACTGTCTGATTTCAGCGCTCCGCAACTCGGGGCGATTGCAGTTCGAGAAGCAGTAAAGCGAGCGAACATCGATCCCAAGCTCGTTGACGAATGCATTATGGGCAACGTCATCTCTGCCGGGCTCGGACAAAATCCTGCACGACAGGCCGCGATTTTTGGTGGACTTCCTCCGGAGGTAGGTGCCATGACCGTTAACAAAGTTTGCGGCTCAGGATTGAAATCCGTCGCTCTCGCGGCGCAAGCAATTCAAACCGGAAACAGTTCGGTGGTCGTCGCCGGAGGAATGGAATCGATGACCAACGCTCCATATCTTTTGCCGCAAGCCCGAAAAGGATATCGTCTCGGCGACGCGAAAATTATCGACTCAATGGTTCACGATGGCCTCTGGGATGTTTACAACGACTACCACATGGGGATCACAGGAGAGAACGTCGCGGAAAAGCACAGCATCACCCGCGAAGAACAGGATCAGTTCGCGCTGAACTCACACCGCAAGGCGGTAGCCGCGATGAAAGAGTGCCGATTCAAATCTCAGATCGTTCCGGTCGAGATTCCGGCGAAGAAGAAAGGCGGCGCTCCCACGATTTTTGATCGCGACGAATCGCCGCGAGAAGATACGACGATTGAGATTCTGCGTTCGTTGAAGCCGGCATTCAAGAAAGATGGGACGGTGACGGCTGGAAATGCGCCGGGGGTAAATGATGCCGCGGCGGCCGTCGTAGTTACGAGCCCGAGGCGGGCAGAAGAACTCGGCGCGAAGCCGATGGTCCGAATCGTCGCCCAAGCCACCAGCGGAGTCGAACCCAAATGGGTCATGCTGGCTCCGGTTGGAGCTGTCCGCACAATTTGGCAGAAGACGGGATGGAAGCCCGAAGACGTCGACCTCTACGAACTAAACGAGGCGTTTTCGGTGCAGGCTTTGGGCGTGATGAAAGAACTCGGTCTCGATCCCAACAAAGTAAACGTAAACGGAGGAGCCGTCGCGATCGGACATCCCATCGGCGCCAGCGGCGCGCGCGTGCTGGTTACGCTAATCTACGAAATGATCCGCCGCGACGTGCGTCGCGGGATTGCGGCATTGTGCCTCGGCGGAGGGAATGCGGTGGCAATGGCCGTGGAGCGGTAAGTGCTCATCGGGGCAGGCGCGTAATTTGGAGTGACGAATCGGGGAGGGCACGAGTTCCACGCGTGCCGCTAGTGCCGCCAGATCGAATTTCGGCCGACTGAAGGTCGGGCCCTTCCCGATGTCCATCTCCAAATTGGGATTTTCGAGACGGGAGCGCTGGATGTAGAATTCTTGCGCAATGAGCATTCCCGATTATCAAAGCGTTATGCTTCCATTGTTGAGAAGCGTAGCTGATCGGCAGGAGCATCCTCTTCCCATCGTCATTGAAGCGCTCGCAAGCGAGTTCAACCTAACGGATTCCGAACGACGCGAACTGCTCCCTAGCGACGGACAATTTATTTTTAACAATCGAGTCGGTTGGGCTCGGACGTACATGAAGAAGGCTGGCCTGATTTCGACTCCTAAGAGGGGTATTCTGCAGATAACCGATCGCGGTCTACAGGTTCTAAGCGAAAACCCGAACCGTGTAGACAACAAAGTACTTCGCAAATTCCCCGAATTTCTCGAATTTCAAAAAGCAAAGGATGAGTCAACGGTGGAAGTTGAAGCCGCTGCTTCTGCGGAACGTCTCGACCCTCAGGAGAACATTGAACTGGGCTACCAGCGGATACGCAAGGGCTTGTCTGCCGAGTTACTTGCTCGAATTAAGGCTTGTTCCCCCTCCTTCTTCGAGCGGCTGGTAGTGGAACTGTTGCTCAGAATGGGTTACGGCGGATCACGTCGAGATTTCGGAGAGGCTATTGGAAAGCCCGGTGACGGCGGCATCGACGCTGTAATCAAAGAGGACAAGCTTGGCCTCGATGCGATTTACTTGCAGGCCAAACGCTGGGACAATGGGCAGGTTGGTAGTAAGGAAATTCAAGCGTTTGTTGGGGCGCTGCACGGAAGGAAAGCTCGGAAAGGTGTCTTCATCACGACCAGCGGCTTTTCAAAACCGGCGCAGGACTACGTGCGAGACATTTCAGATAAAGTCATTCTGATCGACGGCGCGCGTCTGGCTGAGCTTCTAATCGAACATGGCGTAGGCGTCTCTACAGTTGCCACTTACGATGTCAAGAAGATCGATACCGATTACTTTTCCGAAGAATAGAATCCGCTTCAAAGCGACCCTCAGCGGCTAAAGCCGCTCTACTGAGGACTTATCGGCACGAGTGGAACTCGTGCCCTTCCCGGTTTTTCATTCCAAGTATTTCAGAACCAACCAGGACGACAGTTCCGCTTCAGGAATCTCGTTGGACTTGTGACATCCGTCACAACCTCTTCTCTAATTCATCAGCTAAGGTCATAACGCGGACGCGTGTGTCCGCGCCTATGCTCTATAAAACTCTCAGCGCGGCCGTCTACGGCATCGACGCCAGCATCATTGAAGTCGAGGTCGACGTCTCGGGCGTCAAGACAAGTGAAGACCATTTCCATACCGTCGGCCTTCCCGACGCCGCCGTGCGGGAGAGCCGCGATCGGGTGCGGGCTGCGCTGAAGAATTGCGGCTACGACATTCCACTGACCCACATCACCATCAATCTGGCCCCGGCCGACATTCGCAAAGAGGGCTCCGGCTTCGACTTGCCCATGGCTCTGGGAATTCTTGGCGCTTATGGCGGGCTGAATAAGAAAGAAGTCCCCGATTGCCTGTTCGTCGGCGAACTCTCCCTCGATGGAGGCATTCGTAGCGTTCGCGGTGCGCTGCCCATCGCAATCGAAGCGCGCGCGCGAAAGATTTCGCGTCTGGTGGTTCCAGAACTCAATGCGAAAGAGGCCGCGATGGTCGGCGGTGTTTCTGTTTATCCCGTGAAGTCGCTGCTGGATGTGATTCGCTTCGTTAACACAGGCAACGGTGTCCTCCCGCTCAATGTGGATAGTGAAACCCTCCTCAGCGAATCGCAGCAATTTTCGGTGGACTTCAAAGACGTCCGCGGACAACAGACTGCCAAGCGTGCTCTCGAAGTAGCGTGCGCTGGAGGCCACAACATCCTCATGATCGGCCCTCCGGGGTCAGGCAAGACCATGCTGGCGAAGCGGATGCCGACCATCCTGCCTCCATTTACGTTTGAAGAAGCGCTGGAGACAACCAAAATTCACAGCGTTGCCGGAGTGCTCGATGCCGGTGCGGGATTGGTTGGCGTGCGCCCATTCCGCTCGCCTCATCACACAATTTCGGACGCCGGGCTGATCGGCGGCGGAGCCGTGCCGCGTCCCGGAGAAGTCTCGCTAGCTCACAATGGCGTCTTGTTCCTTGACGAACTTCCCGAGTTTCCCCGAAATGTTCTCGAAGTCATGCGGCAGCCGCTGGAAGATGGCACAGTATGCATCGCACGCGCCGCAATGTCGCTAACCTTCCCTTCCCGCTTTATGCTGGCTGCTGCCATGAATCCTTGTCCCTGCGGATATTTCAATGATCGCAGCCGCGAATGTCATTGCACGCCGCCAATTATTCAACGCTACATGTCGAAGATCTCCGGGCCACTACTCGACCGCATTGACATCCACATTGACGTTCCTGCTGTGAACTACAAAGAGATGCGATCAGGATCGGAGCCAGAGAGCTCCGCAACGATCCGTGAGCGGGTGATAGGCGCCCGTGATTCGCAGCTAAAGAGATTCTCAGAATCGCCCAACACGAAGATTTATTGCAACGCGCAGATGGCGCCGCGCCACATTCGAGCCTTCTGCGAACTCTCCGCCGATTGCGAGCGGCTTCTTGAGCGCGCGATGGCTCAGCAGGGACTAACTGCACGCGCCCACGACCGAATCCTGAAAGTGGCCAGAACGATTGCCGACCTCGACAGCGCTCGAGCCCTCGAACCAAAGCACATAGCGGAAGCTATTCAGTACCGAACATTGGATAGAACCTTTTGGGCCTAATGTGATTGCAGGCGATCCGTAGCCGCCGTCGATCCAGTTCGCTTTACAAATTTTTACCATCCAATTCACAACCAATCGGTTGCTGCCTGTTTCTCAGTATGGGGAATGGTATGTTCATTTTGGCTAGAATCCACTAACGGAAATATGTCCTTCAGCAAGAGTCCAACAATAAGTTCTGAAAAAATGCGTTCCACCTTCATTTCATGCATGGCATTTTCCGCTGTTGTCTGCATCGGTAGTGCCGTGGCGCTGGCCCAATCCTCCGCGTCGCAGGGAGATGCCATGACCACCATGTCGGTCCAGGTCAACGTCGTCAATGTACTGGCAACCGTACGGGACAAACACGGAAAACTCGTTCCAAATCTCAGTCAAAGCGATTTTGTACTGACGGAGGACGGCCGTCCCCAGACCATTCACTATTTCACCAAGGAAAGCGACCTTCCGCTAACGCTCGGCCTGCTGGTAGACACAAGTTTGAGCCAGCGTCGTGTTCTCGATCAGGAACGCAGCGCCAGCCACAGCTTCCTGGATCAGATGGTGCGTGAAGACAAGGACAAAGCATTCGTAATTCATTTCGACCGCGAAGTTGAGCTTCTGCAAGACCTCACCGGATCGCGGGAGAAGTTGGAAGAGGCGCTTGATGCGCTGCAAACTCCGGAGTTGAAGCGCGCCAGCACCACCGGAGGAAGCGATCCTGACGACCCCGATCCAAGGTCGGGGCGCGGGCAAGGCCGGCATTTCGGCGGCGGCACTCTGCTTTATGACGCGGTCTACCTCGCGTCCAACGAGTTGATGAAAAAGCAGCAGGGACGCAAAGCTCTCATTGTCCTTTCTGATGGAGTTGACCACGGCAGTAAAGAGAGTCTTGAGACAGCGATCGAGACGGCGCAGCGGGCCGACACCGTGGTGTATTCAATTCTCTTCAAAGATGACGAAATGAACCAGGGTCAGCGTGGTGGATTTAGTTTCCCAGGCATGGGCGGAGGAGGAATGGGCGGCCCGATGGGCGGAGGCGGAAGAGGCAACGGCCGAGGGCGAGGCGGACAACCGCAAGAGTCCCGCCCGGATGGCAAAAAGGTTCTTGAACGGATTTCGAAAGAAACTGGCGGCCGCCTGTTTGAAGTTTCAAAGAAAGAGCCGATCGACCAAATTTATTCCCAGATCGAAGAGGAACTGCGAAACCAGTACAGCCTCGGCTACACTCCTGACAGAAAAGCGGAAGACGCGCCGGGCTATCGCAAAATTCTGCTCACCACGACGCAAAAAGATCTGACCGTACAGACGAGGCAGGGATATTACGCACAGCGTTGACACGGACGACACTTTGCAAACCGAATCGCGTCGGCGCGTGAGATTTCCATTTTTCCTTTCGCGTAAACGTGAAACATCCCTCGCCCTAACCGCCGCTGGCTCAATCTAGCGTAAACTTACACTCGAAAATGGTCCGCTTGCTCCAGGGCTGCATCTAAAGTGACTCCAATGAGCCGCGTCTATATCATTTAACGATGGGCAACATGACAACAACCCTTCCTACCAACCCAGTAAACTCAGGCCTTCTCAGCGATCAAGACGTCTATCTATTCAACGAAGGCCGACAATATCGTGCTTATAGCAGCCTCGGGGCTCATCTAACGAAAGTTGGCGGCGTACCCGGCGTGTCGTTCAGCGTCTGGGCGCCGAATGCCCGCGGCGTCTCGGTTGTCGGCAGCTTCAATGGGTGGAATCCCAGCTCAAATCCGCTTCATCCACACGCGAGTTCCGGAATCTGGGAGGGATTCATTCCGGGCGTTGCCAAGGGCGCGACCTATAAGTTTCACATCGTTTCGAGAGAGCGGGGATACGTCGTCGACAAAATGGATCCGTTCGGCGTTTATCACGAGGTCGCGCCGAGAACTGCCTCAATTGTTTGGGACTTGGACTACCAATGGGCGGATCGGGACTGGATGCAAAACCGCGCGAGTAAGAGTGGCCTTCAGGACGCAATCTCGATTTACGAAGTTCATCTTGGTTCATGGATGAGAGTTCCTGAGGAAGACAACCGTTCTCTGACCTATCGCGAAATCGCCCCGCGGCTGGCGGATCACGTCGAGCGCTTGGGATTCACACATGTCGAACTGTTGCCCGTGATGGAGCATCCCTTTTACGGTTCCTGGGGATACCAGACCACGGGCTATTTCGCTCCGACTTCGCGCTACGGAACGCCGCAGGATTTTATGTATTTGGTGGATTATCTCCATCAGCGCGGAATCGGAGTGATTCTCGATTGGGTGCCATCGCACTTCCCTTCCGACGAGCATGGGTTGGCCTATTTCGATGGCACGCATCTTTTCGAGCATGCCGACTCGCGCCTGGGGTTTCATCCCGACTGGAACACTTTCATCTATAACTACGGACGCAATGAGGTGCGGAGCTTCTTACTGTCAAGCGGCATGTTCTGGCTGGATCAATACCATGCTGACGGGCTTCGTGTAGACGCGGTCGCGTCCATGCTTTACCTCGACTATTCTCGAAAGGCCGGAGAATGGATTCCGAACAAATTCGGCGGACGAGAGAATCTGGACGCCATTGATTTCCTCCGCCAGTTGAATCAGGAAGCTTACAAGGAATTTCCCGGAATCCAGATGTACGCGGAGGAGTCCACGGCGTGGCCCATGGTTTCCAAGCCAATTTACCTTGGCGGCCTGGGCTTCGGAATGAAGTGGGACATGGGTTGGATGCATGACACACTCGCCTACTTTTCCCAGGACCCCATCCATCGCCAGTATCTTCAAGGCACCCTCACCTTCCGAATGCTTTACGGATACACGGAAAACTTTGTCCTTCCGCTTTCGCACGATGAAGTAGTCCACGGAAAAGGGTCGCTAATTGGCAAAATGCCCGGCGACGAATGGCAAAAATTTGCCAACTTACGCTTGTTGTACGGATACATGTTTGCGCAGCCGGGCAAGAAGCTATTGTTTATGGGCGACGAATTCGGGCAGGTGCGGGAGTGGACGCACGAGAGCAGCCTGGAGTGGCATGTTCTTCAATATCCGCTGCACAGCGGCGTAATGGCTTGGGTGGAGCAATTGAACCGAACCTATAAGGCTGAACCGGGACTCCATGTTTTTGATGCAGATCCTGCTGGATTTGAATGGATGGACTGCAACGACACCAACTCTAGCGTGCTTTCGTTTTTGCGAAAGGGAAAGTCGCCGAAAGATACGATCCTTGCCGTCTTTAATTTCACGCCTGTACCCCGGCAGCCTTACCGAATCGGTGTTCCCTCCGGCGGATTTTGGCGGGAGATTCTGAACAGCGACGGGAAGGAATACGGCGGTAGCGGGTGGGGAAATATGGGCGGAAAACAAGCCGAAGAACAGACCGTGCATGGCCGTCCCTATTCCCTGACGCTGACCCTGCCTCCGTTGGCGGCAATATTCTTCAAAGCCGAATAGACGGCATCCCTGCCGAAAGTTCGTCATCGCCCGCGGCGCAAGCAGATCGCGCAAAACCTGTGTCGGCTATTTGGGTACGCAGCGGTTCACCGCTGCGTACTCTGAGGAGGGCTTCAGCCGGTTGGGGTTGGCATTTCGTTGAAAAGGCAGAAATAAATCATCGCGAGCCCGAGACCCCACGAGCTCGCGTCCCAAATCCAAAGCCCTATGTGTACAGTTTGGGGGAGGGCTTCCGAATCTTCTCGCCAAGGGGGTCTTCGAGAAGGTTGATCTGTTTATAGGCACGATGAATGCCAAAGTCATCCCCTGTTTGTTTCCCGTGAGTGCCTCATTTAGAGTTTCTCCATGCCGAATACAGGAGAGCTTTTCGAGCGGGCGGTTTCGATCATGGCTCGCCTTCGTGGACCCGGAGGTTGCCCGTGGGACCGCGAGCAGACCTTCGATTCCATCAAGCCATACACCGTCGAGGAAACATACGAAGTACTGGAGGCCATCGACAATCGTGATTGGGATGAGCTTCCGTCAGAGTTGGGCGACCTTCTGCTACAAGTTCTTTTCTATTCTCAAATGGCGAACGAGCAGGAAAAGTTTTCTATAGACGACGTCTTGGATCGTCTCGCTGATAAATTGATCAACCGCCATCCCCATGTGTTTGGTGACGTGAAGGCGGAAACTTCGTCCGATGTACTGAGCAATTGGGAAGCGATAAAAAGAAAAGAAAAAGAGCATCAGGGTTCCCCAGATCAGCATTCACAATCCGTCCTGGCCGGAGTTTCATCCGCAATGCCGGCCTTGCTCGAAGCTCATAAGCTTGGCGCCCGGGCGTCTAAAGTAGGGTTTGATTGGCCTGATATTAACGGGTTGTTCGAGAAACTTGAGGAAGAAGTTCAAGAACTCCAGCGGGAACTGGAGGATGTCCCGGAGTCGAAATCGAAAGCCGCGCCGGGCAACATTGAAGAAGAAGTAGGTGATCTTTTCTTCGTCCTTGTGAACCTCGCACGCCATCTCGCGGTCGATCCAGAATCGGCACTGAAAAAGACGAACCGCAAGTTCAGGCGCCGTTTCCAATGGATGGAACACCAGCTAAGCCTCTCCGGACGCGACCCGAAAGGCGCACCAATGGAAGAGCTGGAATCGCTGTGGCAGCAGGCAAAAGAGGAAGAGCGCAGCAGCGCGACCTCAAATGAAAGTTGACGCCCTCACAATTCGCGAACTTCAGGTTCCGCTCGTCCATTTCTTCGAGACGAGCTTCGGGCGAATTACGAGCCGACGCATCCTTCTCGTCACCGCGCACTGCGACGGAGTCGACGGTTGGGGAGAGTGCGTGGCTGACGAAGGTCCTTTCTACAGCTCTGAATGGTCAGAGACGGCGTGGGCGACCATCAAGAAATACCTGGCCCCTGCTGTCATAGATCGTGAGTTGGCTTCAGCTGGCGAAAGCGGAATTCTCATGGCAAGAATTCGCGGGCACCGCATGGCCAAGGCTGCCGTCGAAAATGCGCTCTGGGATGCTGAAGCTAAACAAAAGCAGCAGCCGTTATGGAAACTTTTGGGAGGCACCCTCCGAGAAATTTCCTGCGGCGTTTCCATCGGTATTCAAGATTCGATCGAACAACTCCTCGACAAAATTGAAATCGAACTGGCCGCCGGCTATCAGCGAATAAAAGTCAAAGTAAAGCCCGGTTGGGATTTGAACGTATTGGAAAGAATTCGCGAGCAGTGGCCAGAGATTACGCTTAGCTGCGACGCAAACTCAGCCTATACGCTTGACGATTTCGACCACTTGAAAGCGTTCGACCAATTTAATCTGCTCATGATCGAGCAACCGCTATGGGATGACGATATTTACTATCACGCCCGGTTGCAAAAAGAACTGAAAACCTCAATTTGCCTTGACGAATCGATCCACCACGCCCGCGATGCAGCGCAAGCAATCGAGATGGACGCCTGTCGAATCGTCAATATCAAAGTTGGACGCGTCGGCGGCTTCACCGAAGCAAAGAGGATCCACGATCTTTGCGGGAAGAATAACGTCCCCGTGTGGTGTGGCGGAATGCTCGAATCGGGCATCGGGCGCGCGCACAATATCGCACTTTCCACGCTGCCAAACTTCCGCCTTCCCGGAGACGTTTCCGCATCAAAGCGTTACTGGAAAGAGGACATAATCGAACCCGAAGTCGAAGTCACCCCGCAAGGCACAATTGCGATAAGCGACAAACCTGGGACGGGCTATGAAATAAGAGAAGATCTGATCGAAAAGCTGACAACAAGAAAAGAAGTAATCAGAAGTACGACGAGAGTGAGCGGAAGTTAGCGCGGTGACTCAGATCCCAGGCGGGCGCGGCATCGCGCGACTGATTTTCTCAGTTTTCGTTTCGGTTTGCGCCTTAGGATTCTGCGCCAGTTGCGCTTCCTGTTTCTTTAGAAGCTCCACGCCTTCCGCAAAGCTAAGATTTCGAGGCGCAGGCTGGAAGCAGCTAAACACTTCTTTTTCCTTAATGCTCAGGGTCTTGAAGAACAACGCCTTCCCTGTGAAGGACAGATCCAGCTGGGTAATCTCCCAATGTCCTTGCCCCATATCGCCCTGCTGAACAATGAAGTGGCCTCCGCGGTCGAGGTGCCCTAGTATCCCCCAACCGAAGCCGACTTCCTTTACCAGCGTCCCATCAATCTTGGCAATCCGCTTCTGCTGGCTGTCAATAAGCATGGACCCTTCAAGGCCCGTCAAAATCTGCTCCACATGCGAGGGGGGAGAATATTGCGGATTTGGCCGGAACTTCAACCGGACTAATTTATCGCCTGCGGCACCCATTCCTTCTTCTCCCGGTGCAAAACCATCCGCCTCATACAGGAAAGCATCCGGAAACGCGCCGACAATGCGCGTCGTTCGTTCAGCGTCCTCTTTTTCGCGTTTTGCCTTCTTCTTCATCTCAACGGGATCATTTATTAGCCGTTGGAGACGATCATTTTCTGCCTGCTTCTGTTCGGGCGTAAGTGGATGACCGTTAATACCAATTAAAAGTCCAACCATTGCGTCCCGAGTTTCGACCACAAGCTTGGTTTGGGAACCATCGGAGCTTTGCTTCTCATCCCGAAACATGAAATTTGTGTCAGTGTTGCTGCTGGCGACTTCATTCGCAACCGCTTTGCGAACTAAGTCAGCAGGATTGGCAGCAGAACTAACTGACGCGGCCTGACCGAACGCGATACCGCAAACGCTGGCGACGAAAACTCCCAATGCCAGCGCCAGCGTGATCCCCGAATTTTTAGGTCGTACACTCATGACGTTGCTGCCGATATCTTAGACGGGTCCCTTCCCGCTGCTGTTGTACACCGCGCCCGTTGCCGCCGCAAGGGGACTAAAGAGCTATCGCAACCAGTCTTCCAATTCGGTGACCCGGTCGGTCTTTTCATCCCGGTATTTAACAATGACCGGCGCATATAGAGACAGATTCCATTCTACTGCGTCCCCTTTCTTCACCGCCCGCGACCCAGGCACAACCACCGCATTTTCAGGTACTTCAAGCGGTTTGTCGCCGCTGGCGCGATAGATCTCGCCACGCACAATATCGTAAATCGGAGTCGACCGGGTCAAGATGGTACCCGCCCCGAGCACGGCTCGCGTCCGGACCAACGTTCCCTCATAAACTCCACAATTCCCCCCGACCAGTACATCGTCCTCGATGATCACAGGGGCTGCGTTTATGGGTTCGAGCACTCCGCCAATTTGTGCCGCCGCGCTCAAATGAACTCGTTTGCCGATCTGAGCGCACGATCCCACGAGAGCATGCGAGTCGACCATCGTTCCCTCGTCAACGTACGCTCCCACATTAATAAACATGGGCGGCATGCAGATGACCGTGGGGGCGACGTACGCTCCCAACCGCACTGACGAGCCTCCCGGCACGATGCGCACACGATCTCTAACCGTAAATCGCCGCGCCGGAAAAGTATCTTTATCAACGAAGGAAAGGCTTACGTCCTCACCCATCTTACTGAGCTCGCCGAGCCGGAAACCGAGCAAAATGCCCTGCTTCACCCACACATTGACGGTCCAATTTCCGTCAACCTTTTCCGCGGCACGGATTTTGCCCTCCGTAAGTTCATCACGGAAATCCATAAAAATCTGACGCGCATCGGGATTGCGTTCCACTTCGTCGAGCGAGGCAAGGTGCTCAATCGAGGACCTTAAAGATTGCATGGAACGTGAGTATAAAGGAAATCCGGACGAGGGACTGCCTCGTATCGACAGCCGCCCCCAGATCGTTTGACAGCTACCGACACCACTGTAAAATATTGTCTATACTCCTTCCTGATGGCAACCTCGCAGGGTTGCCGCTAAACTAGAGAGTTACGTGCCATCGTGGCGGAATTGGCAGACGCGCATGGTTCAGGTCCATGTACTCGCAAGGGTGTGGGGGTTCGAGTCCCTTCGATGGCACCAAATATTTCTCAAAAGCGACTTCGAGCGAAATCAGGTTGTCCTTTGACTTCATGATCGCCATCACTGCCGCTACCCTATTCACGCCACAGGACCGCATAGATCAACCGCTATTGCTGGTGGAAGATGGCATCATCTCCCAAATCACCACGAGGAAACATCGCGAAATCCCAGGCGGGCGACAGGTGGTTGACTACGGAAACGCGGTTCTTGCCCCCGGCTTCATCGACATTCACGTCCACGGCGCCTCCGGACACGACGTAATGGAAGCCTCCACGGAAGCCATGCCTTGCATTGAACAATCATTGGCGAAACATGGCGTCAGCGCCTATCTTCCCACTACTGTCACTGCGCCGCTCGAAGCCACGCTCGCCGCCCTAAGCCGATTGGCAGACTCGATCGAGAGATCCGCAAAAGAAATTCCGGGACAGCAGCGGTCGCGGCCCATCGGGATTCATCTTGAAGGCCCCTTCATCAGTCACGTGCGTCGTGGAGTGCATCCAGTAGACAACCTGCTGAGGCCGTCCGTCGAAATCTTCGAACGGTTCTGGGAAGCCTCCCGCGGGCATATCCGGGTGATGACTATCGCTCCCGAATTGGACGGCGCGTTCGAAGTCATCGCGGAAGCCGTATCGCGGGGCGTCTGCGTGAGCCTGGGTCACTCGGACGCGACGCTAGAAATTACGCGAGCGGCGGTTGATGCTGGAGCCCGCCACGCGACACATTTGTTCAATGCCATGCGTCCACTGGCTCATCGCGACCCCGGAATTGTCGGCGAGGCGCTGATCAATCCCCACGTTTCCGTCGAAATAATTGCGGATGGAATTCACCTTGATCCAGCAATCGTAAAATTAATCGTCGAAGCAAAGAGACAGGACAACGTCATTCTGATCACCGACGGCACCGCCGCAACCGGCATGCCCGATGGCCGCTATCACTTGGGCACATTTGAGTTCGAAGTAAAAGATGGAGTGTGCCTATCGGAAGGAAAATTGGCGGGCAGCACCTTAACCATGGATCGCGCTATCCAAAATGTGATGCAGTTCGCAGAATATGATCTGCAACAGGCTCTAACGCTGGCCACGTCGAATCCGGGACGGGTAACCGGTCCGCGGAACACTGGACAATTGCGCGTTGGCGGAGCTGCGGACATTGTGGTCTTAGGTCCCGCAGGCGAAGTGCGGAACACAATCATCGCCGGCTTCGGGACGTAAACAGTAGTACAAATCCAGATACGGCTCTTGCTTCGTACTTGCGTTCGGAGTCTAATTTCAAGGTTCAGTCTTAAGGTTTCAAAAATAGATTGAACAAACGGAGAGTTAAACATGAAGAAGCTGTTTATTTTGGCACTCGGCCTGTCAATCGTGATTAGCATCTGTGCTTTTGCACAGGACAGTATGTCTGCGACACCCTCAAGCACCAAAACCATGGCCCCAGCGCCACTGAAGACCCTTAACGGTACGGTCAAGCAAGACGGCGACAAGATTACCTTTGTCGCCGACAAAAGCACCAAGTCTTGGGACGTAATGAATCCCGAGACCTTAAAGGATCACGTCGGCCACCATGTTCAGGTCAGCGCGCATGTTCACTCGGACACGGGCGCGATCCATGTGATGAGCGTAAAGATGCTCAAACCGTCGGCCATGTAGTCTCACCATCAGATGTTCCGGGCGGCGTGTGCCGCCCTTTTATTTTCCATCTAACTTCGCGGAACCATGAATCACTTTCTGTCAACGCTTGGTCATCACGGATACCTACTTTTATGCATCACTGTGTTTGCCGAGGCCATCGGGCTTCCGGTGCCGGCCGCATTGGCATTGGTGGCGGCCGGGGCTGCCTCTGCGGCAAAAGTCTTAAACCCTCCGGTGGCGATTACGCTCGCGGCGATCGCCATGCTCTCGGGTGATTGTTTGCTGTACACACTAGGACGCTATACAGGTTGGTCGCTGCTGGGCATTTTGTGCCGGGTTTCGGCTAACCCCGAGACATGCATTCTTCGCTCCGCCGAATCATTTTATAAACGCGGAAAAATCACCCTGGTGATCGCCAAGTTTATTCCCGGCCTGAATAGCATGGCACCGCCCTTGGCCGGGAGCATGAAAATGCGTCCGCAGCAATTCTTGCGGTTGGATCTCGCCGGAGTCATGCTTTACATCCTCGCCTACGGAAGTCTGGGATTCTTGTTCCGCGATTTTCTAGCATCTATTACTCGCGGATTCCACACCGCGGGACACGTTGTCACGATTGCGTTGGTAATCGCGGCAATTGCTTACGTCGGCTACCGCATCCATATTTTTCAGAGAAACAAAATGTATTTGGTTGTGCCCAGGGTCCAAGTCGAGGAATTGGCGCGCAAACTCTCCGAAGAAAGAGACAATATCGTGCTGGCAGATGTTCGTAGCCACGGCTATTACGATGCCGATGCTGCGCGGATTAAAGGCTCCATCCGCATCGAACCCAATAACCTGGTTAATGAACTGGAGAATCTCCCCAAGGACAAAGACATTTACGTCTACTGCACTTGAATACGCGAAGGCACCAGCGCCCGTGTGGCGCTGTTACTGCGGCAGAACGGATTCAACGCGTTCGTTATCGTGGGAGGCTTGGCGGCGTGGCGAAAAGCGGGAAATGACATTGAGACTGTCCCTCAAGACGATCTGGTAAAACTGCCGACCTTCACGTGATTAACGCTCGTGTAATTTTTAAATTGTCATCCTGAGTTTGAGTTGTCATCTTGAGGCCTTGAATTGTCATCCTGAATTTGAATTGTCATCCTGAGCGAAGCGAAGGACCTATGCACTTGATTCGGCCATCCACAGGTCCTTCGCTTCGCTCAGGATGACAAGATGATTTGCGTCCATGGCGTCCAACCGAGAAATCGAAATCAAATTCCGCATCGCGGATATTCACAGACTGCGTGGGCGCTTGCGCGAATCGAAATTCAAGCTGATCACTCGACGCAGTCACGAGATGAACACGCTGTACGACCTTCGGGGACAAACTCTTCGAAAACGCGGCGACCTATTAAGGCTGCGCAAGTATGGCACCGAGTGGATTCTGACTTATAAGGCCAAAGGCAAAATCGGACGCCATAAAACCCGCACCGAACTCGAAACTAATATTGACGATGGCAAGAAAATGGAAGCCATCCTTCTCGCCCTCGGTTTTACCCGGTCATTTCGCTACGAAAAATTTCGCTCAGAATGGAGCGACGGCACGGGCAAGGTCGTGTTGGACGAAACCCCCATCGGCATTTTCGGCGAGATTGAAGGAAAATCGCGATGGATCGACCAAACCGCACACCAATTGGGAATCTCCGATTCGGATTACATCACCAAGAGCTATGCGGAATTGTTCTTTGATTGGAAGAAGAAGTCGCGAAGCCCGTCAAAAGAGATGACGTTCAAAGCGATTGGCAGGGACGGGTAAACTTCCGTTGAATCACCGCTTCTTCGTGGCTTACTATGTGCAGGAACGCCACCTTGGAGGGAAAATGAGTTTTCGCAGCGTGGCTTGGATTGTCCTCGCGCTAGCTGCCTTTTCCGCCGAAGTGGTGGCCGCGCAGAGCGCTTATATGTCCGAAGGCGAGGCGCAGGCTCGATTGAAGAAGAAAGTCGACCCGACGTATCCGCCTTCGGCGAGGGCCGCGAATGTTCATGGCACGGTGGTCTTGAAAGTAGAAATCAGTCAGGCTGGGACCGTCCGAGACGTAAACTTGGTCAGCGGACACCCGCTTCTTGCACCGGCGGCGATTGAAGCCGTGAAGCAGTGGAGATACGAACCCTACTTATTGAACGGGCGGCCAATCGCGGTGGAAACGACCGTACAGGTGCGCTTCGAGCCGGACGGAGAGGCCGCGCCGGGCGGCGAGGGTGGCGTCGTGGGCTCGCTTCCAGGCGGTGCGCCCGCTGATCAAATGGGTGCGATAGGTGGGATCCTCAGCACGAGCCCACTGCGGTCACCGCGTGTTGCCATGCCTATGCGTGTTCGAATTTCCCAAGGGGTAATGCAAGCCTTCCTGCTAAATAAGGTGACTCCAACCTATCCGCCAGATGCGATCCGTCAGCACATTGAGGGACAGGTCACTCTTCATGTGATCATCGACAAGAGTGGCAACGTAGCTAATGTAGATCCAGTCAGTGGGCATCCTCTTCTCATTCCGGCTGCCGTCGAGGCAGTCGACCAGTGGAAGTACAAGCCATATCTGCTGCACCAGAAGCCAGTCGAAGTGGAGACCTTGGTGCTGATCAATTTCATCCTTTCGAATGGGACAACGTACACAGTGATTGCTCTTGAGGAGCTTCCGCCGTCTCCCAATGGTTTAGCCTTGCCGAATTAAATCCACGGTCATCAATTCAGGCCTAAATCTCAGCAGCCGTTGTTTACCCACCGCACCAAACTAACCAACAACTCTTCCCAATCCAACACTTTCCCTGCATGGTAATCTCGACTTGCTCTGGATTTTCTGCTCCCACCACGAGTGGCAGTGCAGAAAGACAATTTCCGGCGAATTCTGCGCACGGTTGAAGCTCTCTCGGACCTTGGCCCTGCCATGACGTCCGAACGCGAGTTTCCGCAAACGGCGCGGACCATGCTGTCCGCTATCCTGCAAGCCGGCGGCGCGCGTGAAGCCGTCCTTTTTGCGTTTACCGACAGGCCTGCCCTCCTCACTTCCATCGCGTCAGACGGTTTCGCGCTGATGCCGGAGCCAGCCGTGATCCCACTGCTGCCAAAACATGTGCATGCGCTCACGACCGCGAGAGATCCGGTGATCTTGAGCAGCGGGACGTTTGAAAACTATCTGAGTTCGAACGGCAACGTTGCGCCTCAACTCTTCAAGTGCATCGCCGCATTAAAGGTCGGCGGAAAATTAGTCGGGATAGTCGCCTTGGGACGCCGCGATGGCGATTCGATTTACGACGAAGACGACCTTCAGGCTTTATCTTTGTTGTCCCATTACATCGCCCTGGCCATCCACAATCAATCGCTCAGCCAGACTCTAGCGCAGCGAGTATCAGAGAATCTCCGGATGATGGCATCGCTTCACGGCTTTTACGACAGTGCGCTCGAGTCCTTTGCCGCAGCCATTGACGTGAAACACGTCAACATTCACGGACACTCACTGCGCGTGGGACGCTACGCCGCCGCCATCGGCGAAGCTATGAACATGCCAGCGAATGACATTGCGGCGCTGCGCTCGGCCGGATACCTGCACGACATTGGCAAGGTTGCAGTCGACAAACGGCTATTCGCGAAAGCCAGCTCACTCGATCCTGAAGAATTTCGCGAGATGGCCGACCACACCATAGTGGGTCACCAGATCGTGAGCGGAGTGCAGTTCCCATGGCCGCGCATCGCGGAAATTGTACGCTGGCATCACGAACGTGCCGACGGTTCCGGCTACCCTGACGGCTTGGTTGCGGAGGACGTTGCCATGCCGGTTCGCATTATCGGTCTGGCCGACACTTTTGATGCCATGTCCAGCGAGCGCCCCTACCGCGAACGCATATCGCTGGGGAGTACGCTAAACGAGATTGTGCGGCTGACCCCACAAAAATTCGACCCGAATGCGGTGCAAGGTCTGCTGCTTCAGATTCGGCGAGATACGGTGGGCAGCAATCGCACCTCATTTTTGGAGGGGCGTCTGGCTGAAAGCATTGCCGCTACAGATATCGACCATCTTGCGGCTACCTTGCAGCACAAAGTCACCCATGGGCGGCTAACCCTCGTCTGAGCCCGAATCGCTTGCGCCCATCCCGTTAGTAACATTGCACTAGCAACTTTCCCCCCGATTTGGGTTCATAATTGGAACGGGTTGAGATTTCGCCCGGTCTGGTCAAAAATGCGTTTCTCACGGAAACAAATCGCGCTGCCTCTTATCCTGTTGGCGCTCGCCGCCTCGTTGCCGTTTGCCCTGGGTCGGAAAAAGAACACGGATCGCCCGCAAACTCAAATGGACGACCATAAGCGCGCGGTCCATGCCCTGAACCGTCTAACTTTTGGACCCCGCCCCGCCGACATCGAACGCGTGAGTTCCATGGGCGTCGATAAGTGGATCGACGAGCAGCTTCATCCCGAAAAGATCGACGACAGCGCGATGCAAGCCCGGCTCGCGCCATTTCAAACGCTAGAAATGAACACGCAACAAATCGTGCAGAATTTTCCTCCTCCTGAGGTTATTCGCGCAATCGCCAATGGCAAGCATTCCATGCCATCCGATCCTACCGAACACGCAATTTACGAGTCTCAACTGGAACGGTACCAGGAGAAACAGGAGCGCAAGCAGCAGCTCGTGGCGGCCAACGTCAAGATGAACAGCATGGAAGATTCCAGCGCTGGCCAAGGAGCTAATCAGACCTCCAGTCAAACCGCCGGCCAGACAATGACGGACGAAGAAATAAATCAGCGCCACGAAGATCGCCTGAAGAATAGGGTGAATGTCGACCGCATTCTGAGCACTCCACCTGATCAGCGCGCAAAGTTAATTCTCGCCATGTCTACCGAAGATCAAATCGCGCTGGCAACGTCTCTGAAGGGACCCAAACGCGATGATCTTCTGTTGGGATTGAATCCTCGGGATCGCGAGACCGTCATCGCGCTCAATAACCCGATGCAGGTCGTCGATGACGAGCTAGTACAAGCCAAGTTGATCCGTGAAATTTACAGCGAGCGCCAGCTTCAGGAGGTAATGACGGATTTCTGGCTCAATCACTTCAACGTATTTATCGGCAAAGAAGCCGACCGTTATCTTCTGACAAGCTATGAGCGCGATGTAATTCGTCCGCACGCCATGGGCAAATTCGAGGACTTGCTGGTCGCGACCGCGAAGAGTCCTGCCATGCTCTTCTACCTCGACAACTGGCTGAGCGTGGGACCGAATTCCGACGTGGCAAATGGCATCAAGCGGCGCAATGGAAACAACGACTGGAAAAGGCGAGCCAGGCAGAATGGTCCGGTCAAGCAATCGAAGGGTAAGCAGAACGGTCTGAACGAGAATTACGGCCGTGAAGTAATGGAACTTCAAACGCTCGGAGTGAACGGCGGCTATACCCAGAAAGATGTGACTGAAGTAGCCCGTGTGCTGACTGGATGGACCTTGAAAGAGCCCGCGGATGGCCGCTCCTACATGTTCGATGAACGTAAGCACGAGCCTGGCGAGAAGATGGTGCTCGGTCATCGCATCAAGCCCAAGGGCGAGAAGGAAGGACTGGAAGTGCTGCATCTGCTGGCGCACCATCCTTCCACAGCGAAATTCGTCTGCACCAAGCTGGCAATGCGCTTCGTCTCCGATGATCCACCACCGGCTTTGGTAGATCTCATGTCCCAGACATTCCTAAAAAAAGATGGCGACATTCGCGAAGTGCTGAAGACAATGTTCCACTCCGAGGAATTCTGGGCGCCAGAAACCTACCGCGCAAAAGTGAAAACGCCGCTCGAATTTGTAGTCTCAGCCGCACGGGCCAGCGGGGCGCAGATTGACGACCCAATGCCATTTGCACGTCAGCTTCAAAATATGGGAATGCCGCTCTACGGAATGCAGCCTCCAACCGGCTATTCCATGAAGGCGGAAGCGTGGGTGAATTCATCCGCCTTATTGGGGCGGATGAATTTCGCACTCGCGCTCACCACGGGAAAACTCAAGGGGATCCAGACGGATACGGCCGAAATACTGGGAGCCAATCCGCCTGCTGATCCGCGGCAGACGCTGGCTGTCCTCGAAAACAGTTTCCTTGCAGGGGATATCTCAAAGCAGACGCATGACACAATCGCGTCACGCCTACAGGATTCGACGATCGCTCAACGCAAGCTGGATGATCCCGCGCATCCTCCAAATGTAGCCATGATAGCGGGACTGATTTTAGGATCTCCAGAGTTTCAAAGGAGATAAAGCGCTAATAGCTCCTCGCTGCTAGCTAAGGCTCGGAGCCCGAATAGCTAGAAGCCAGGAACTAGAAGCCAGGAGCGCACTATGTCCATCACTCGTCGCGTATTCGTTCGTAACAGTGCTATTGCGGTTGTCGGAACCGCCGCAGTGCCAGCTTTTCTGACTCGCGCCGCGAACGCCGTGCAGTCGCTCGGCATCAAGAATAAGCGGTTGGTCGTGATCTTCCAGCGCGGCGCGGCCGATGGATTGAACATCGTCGTTCCCCATGCTGAACAGGCGTACTACGCGATGCGGCCGTCGATCAACATTCCCCGCAATGTGGTGATTGATCTGGATGGATTCTTTGGGTTACATCCGTCTTTATCGGCCTTCCAGCCATTATGGAATCAGCGTCAACTAGCAATCGTTCACGCAGCCGGGTCGCCTGATCCAACGCGGTCGCACTTCGACGCCCAAGATTTCATGGAGTCCGGTACACCGGGCGTGAAGGCCACCGATGATGGCTGGCTCAACCGCACATTACGCTCACTGCCCGACACCGCCACCAACTCAGCTTTCCGCGCAATCGCTCTCGGGCCGTCCCTGCCGCGAATACTTTCCGGAAACGAGCCTGCCGTGGCTCTTAACAACATCAGCGACTTCGGAGTAGGCGGAAACAACCCCAGAGCGACACCAATTTCAAATACCTTTGAAGCAATGTACGATCAGTCCGTCGATTCAGTTTTGCACGGCACCGGCCAGGAAACGTTCGAGGCCGTCAAGATGTTGAAGGCGGCCGATCCGGCAAAATACACGCCTTCAGCCGCCGCCGACTATCCCAAAGGACGCTTCGGCGACAGCCTCAAACAGCTTGCTCAACTCATCAAAGCCAACCTCGGCGTGCAAGTTGCGTTCGCCGATATAGGTGGATGGGATCACCACGTCAACGAAGGCAGCACTCAAGGCCAGATCGCGAATGTATTGCGCGAATTTTCACAATCGCTGGCAGCGTTCTGGACCGACCTCGGCGACCTCGGAGAAGACACGGTCGTCGTAACCATGTCCGAGTTCGGACGCACCGCCCGCGAAAACGGCAACCGCGGCACCGATCACGGCCACGCCAACGTCATGTTCGTAATTGGCGGCCCAGTAAAAGGCGGCCGAGTCTATGGACACTGGCCAGGCCTCGATCAATCACAACTCTACGAAGGACGCGATCTAGCCGTAACCACAGATTTCCGCCGCGTAGTAGGCGAAGCAGTCTACCGGCATCTGGGAAACAAAGCTCTGGATCAGGTGTTCCCCGGCTTCGACAATCAACCAGGACAATTCCTGAAGTATTTAGGATAGCGATTCCGCAAATGTGGCGCGGGCGCCCCCGCCCGCGAAATGTTGAAGACCTACTCAGCCCTCTATCTGCCCTGCGGTCACCAGATGACGACATCGGCCCCCATGTGGCCGTAGAATCCTCTATCCGATGTCTTCCGCTAAGAACTTCAACCTTGCATGGCTGAAAATCCGCGATTCTTATTTCTGGATGATCCTAATCGCATTCGTTCTGCGTTTCGCCTACATCCTCATCGCCCACACCTACCGATTCAAAACCGTCGACGACAACTTCAGCTTCGGATTCGAAATGGGACGCATTGGCCGCGCTCTAGCCACAGGCCAAGGGTTCAGCAATCCATTCAACGGACTGACAGGCCCCACGGCGTGGGAGCCACCGCTTTATCCCTTTCTCATCGCTGGCATTTTCGAGTTGTTCGGAGTCTATAGCAAGGCCTCAGCGATTATGCTTCTCAGCATCAACAGTCTTTTTTCCGCGCTGACTTGCATCGCGATTTTCCTTATCGCCAAACGATGCTTCGATGAAAAAATCGCCCGCTGGACGTCTTGGCTTTGGGCACTCCTTCCGTCCGTAATGTTCTGGTGTACCCGCTGGATTTGGGAGACCAGCCTGGCCACTCTGTTGCTGACGGTAATTTTTTGGCTGACGCTAGTGATGAAAGATAAAGACGGCGTTCTGCCATGGCTTGAGTTCGGATTCCTATGGGGCATTGCCGCCCTAACCAACACTTCCCTACTGGCTTTTCTCCCAGCTTCCGGCTTGTGGATTTGCTATCACAGGTTTCATCGGCGAAAGCCATTTCTTGGCGGAGTAGCCACGGCAGCTGCCATATTCGCGATTTGCATCACGCCCTGGTTGATTCGCAACTACCAGACCTTTGGCAAGTTTATTTTTATTCGATCAAACTTCGGCGCGGAATTGCGTCTTGGGAACGGACCCGGAGCCGACGGCACGTGGATGCAATATCTCCATCCCTCCCAGAACCTTTACGAGATGCGGTTATATCAACAGATGGGAGAACTAGCTTACGTCGCCGAACGCAAGCGCCAGGCAATCGCGTTCATTCGCGAGGACTACGGGCGCTTCGCAATCCTGTGCGTGAAGCGTTTTATTTATTACTGGGGAGGCGTCCCGCGACTAGCCGAGAATCCCGCGCTAGCTCCATTCAAGAATTCAGTATTCCTGGCGTCCACAGTATTGGCATTTTGGGGATTGGGACGCGCCCTGCGCCAGCATCGACCGGGGGCGTGGTTATTCTTCTGGCTCATCGTGTGTTACCCGCTAGTGTTTTATTTTGTGTTTCCGCACCCGCGATATCGCCATCCGATTGAACCCGAGCTAGGAATACTGATCGTCTACGTAATATCAGAAGCCGGAAAGAAAACACCGCCCGCAATCGTGACGCCCACGTAGGGACAGCCGCAACCTTACCCTGAGCCCAGCCGAAGCGGCTGTCCACTCGAGCATCGCTCGCTCGCTCACCAATTTCAACTTGCCCCGTCCAACGAAACGGGGCGCTCATGAAACTTCGAAAGAATCTTCCAATCTGGATGGGTGCGATTCTCTGGACCTGCTTTGCGCTGCTGCTAAATGCTCGCGGCCAAGCAGCAGACAAGAACGGGCAATTTACTGAAGAGTTCCACCATGTCTATCCCTTATCGGCGGACGGCAGGCTCGAATTAAACAACATCAACGGCGCCGTTCGAATCACCGCTTGGGATCGTAACGAAGTAAAAGTAGACGCCGTCAAACATGCCAGGACTAAAGAGCGCCTGGATGAGGCAAAGATCGTCGTCGATGCCGAAGCCAATTCCGTCTCCATACGAACCGAATATCCACAGCATGGCCGCAATAGCAGCAATGAATGGGATAACCCTGCCAGCGTGGAATACACGCTTACCGTGCCGCGGACGGCCCGGCTTGACGAAGTCAGGCTTATTAATGGATCTCTGGATATTCAGGGAGTTACCGGCGAGGTACACGCGTCGTGCATCAATGGGAAACTCTCTGCGCGCGGGTTGGCCGGGCCGGTGAGGCTCTCCACGATTAACGGCAAGATGGAAGCGGGGTTCGACCGCTTGGGCGACGCAACCATCGAGTTGTCGTCCGTAAACGGGTCGGTTGAATTGAACATACCTTCAGACTCTAAAGCTGATCTTGAAGCTTCCAGTTTGCAAGGTTCCATCGACGACGATTTCGGTCTGCAAGTGCATCATCATTTCGTTGGTCGCAACTTGCGTGGCGAGTTGGGCGGCGGCGGAACCAGGATCAAACTAAGCAACGTGAATGGACGAATCGAAGTCCGGCACAATAGCGATGGGAAGGCGCTTAGTCGAGCGACGGACTCCGATCACGATGATCGCAATCGGGACGATATTTAGCCCGGCAACAACATAAATTTTCAGTCCCCATCCGCCCAAAAATGCAATTCCTCCTGGCGAAACCTGTCTTCCGACCCTAGGAAGCACGCCCTCAGACCCTCCGGCATAGTAAAGTGGTATGACATCCCATTTTCCAGAAGGAAGCACATTGAGTTCAGGCATTCGCAACATCGCAATTATCGCGCACGTCGATCACGGCAAGACCACTCTCGTGGACGCCATGCTGCGGCAGAGTGGAACGTTTCGTTCTAACGAGACCATGGTTGAGCGAGTCATGGACTCGAACGACCTCGAACGCGAACGCGGCATCACCATTCTGGCCAAAAACACCGCGATCTTTTATCACGACGTCAAGATCAATATCGTCGATACGCCCGGCCACAGCGACTTTGGCGGCGAAGTCGAACGCGCGCTGAAGATGGTGGATGGAGTCATGTTGCTGGTAGACGCCAGCGAAGGCCCGCTGCCTCAAACACGATATGTGCTGAGCAAAGCGCTCGAGGGGCATCTGCCTCCGATTTTGGTGATCAACAAAATCGACCGTGCCGACGCGCGTCCGCAAGAAGTGCTGAACGAGGTCTACGACTTGTTCATCGATCTCGATGCCAAAGAGGAGCAACTGGATTTCCCCGTCCTATACACCAATGCAAAGGCAGGAACGGCCTCGCGCGATATCAAGGGCGGTGGAGAGAATCTGCAACTACTATTTGAAACCATCGTTCAGACTATTCCACCTCCGACTGGCGACGCCGCCGGACCGCTCCAAATTCTGGTCGCTAATCTCGATTACAGCGACTACCTGGGACGCCTAGCCATCGCTCGTGTCTTCAATGGCCGAATGTTTACCGGCGAAGAAGTTGGTATCGCGAAACTCGACGGCTCGCTGCAAAAAACCAAAATCACGAAACTCTTCTCTATCTCCGGCCTGAAGCGGACCGACATCACAGAAACGACGCTCGGAGACATCATTGCCGTCGCAGGTGTTGAAGGAATCACCATCGGTGAAACAATTACCGACGCTGAGAATCCATCGCCCCTGCCGCCGATTACGATTGATGAACCTACGATTGCGATGCTATTTACCGTGAACACATCCCCGTTTGCCGGACGCGAAGGAGCATTCGTAACTTCCCGCAATCTTCGCGACCGCCTTCAGAAAGAACTTCTGACCAACGTTTCATTGCGCGTGCAGGACACCGACACCACTGATTCCTTCATCGTAGCGGGCCGCGGCGAGCTGCAACTTTCGATCCTGATCGAAATGATGCGCCGTGAAGGATACGAGCTCATGGTGGGCAAGCCTGAGATCGTCACCAAGCGCGTCGAGGGAAGATTGATGGAACCGGTCGAGCGCCTAACCGTCGACGTGCCTGAAGATTTCGTCGGCGTTGTCATGGAACAACTTGGCTCTCGCAAAAGCGAGGTTCAAAATATGCACAACCACGGCTATGGCCGAGTAAGAATTGAATTCCGGGTACCGAGCCGCGGACTCATCGGCCTGCGCAGCCAGTTGCTGACTGACACTCGCGGGACGATCGTGATGAATTCCCTCTTCGACGGTTATACCGAGTGGCAGGGCGAAATCCCACATCGCCTGACCGGCGCGTTAGTAGCCGATCGAGATGGCGTCACCACTCCATATTCTCTCTACAACCTCCAAGAGCGCGGCGAACTCTTCGTCGGCCCAACCATCGATGTCTATGAGGGCATGATCATTGGCGAGAACGCCAAAGACTCAGATTTGGATGTCAACGTGGTCCGCGAGAAAAAGCTTACCAACATGCGCTCTTCCACGGCCGATATTGCAGTGCGCCTGGTTCCCTACCGCCAACTTAATCTCGAGCAGGCCATCGAGTTCATCGCCGACGACGAGTTCGTCGAAGTGACGCCAAAATCGCTGCGGCTGAGGAAGAAAGTTCTTCAGGCGAACAAGAGAAAGAGAAGTTCGATGGAGACTGTGGAAGAGCGCAGCTAGCTCCATCGGCGCCCGCTTTTAATTTTTCAACCTGACCCACTACCAAAATCTCTCTGTAAATGGATCAGTTTCCGGGTAGCCTGTCAACCGGAAGCGATCGCGATCACTTCCTATAAGCCGACTTCCCGGTACCAATTGGCCAACTTCCTCGAAGCCCGTTTCTGGACAATGAGACAATGGGAGATTCTGTGATCAATTTGTCCGAGAAGGATAGGGTGTGAAATGGGCTGTTCTCGCCAGCTATCTATGGACAGCCGACCAACGGTGTGCCCGTGATTCAGATCCGAACTTTGGCCAGTCTCTTCCCCCGTACCTGTGCCGCACCTTGGTGAACCGATTACGGCTCTTCCCAGTCGAGAGCATAAACATCCTGGGTCCCGGTGTTGCGAAGCATGATTGGCGAATCGTCGGGGGCGACGGCAAACCAACTTCCGTAAAAGCCCACAGTGGCAAAATTCTTGAGGTCCACAGCCCGTTCCGTCTTATGGTCACTCATGCGAATCCTGATGATGGCACCCGTTCCACTGCTATCGTTTGCCTGAAGGTACTGGCCGTCCTTTGACCATTCCAGCCAGCCCATGCTGCCCCGGGCAAGTTCTGTCCACTGCTGGGTGTGGAAATCAAATAGGAGAAGCCTCTTTGAGTCACCCGAGAGTGCTGGAATATATCGGCCGTCCGGAGACCAACGGGGCGAGTACATCCCCTGCGAGCCAGGCAACGTGGAGATTTGACGGGTTGCCACGTCAAAGATCCGAATCGAGGATGCAGCGTCCCCGGCAATGGCAGCGAAGACGATCTTGCTTCCATCTGGCGACCAGTTCGGGTCTGTTTGAGGGTCAGGGTTGTCGGGCATCAGTGGCCGCGGGCTTCCCCCCTCCAGTGAAACCTCATAGATTTTAGAAGGCTTGTCGGTGACCGCGTCAAAGAACACGATGGTCTTGCCGTCAGGGGACCAGCGAGGCAGCAGGGCTTGCGAGGGTGCGTACGTCAACTGCAAACGCTCACTGCCGTCCGTTTTACTTCGCCATAAAGTGCCTTCCGGAAAAGAGACGTAGGCCACCCACCGGTCATCCTTCGAGAAGGAGACGTATTCAGCGGAGATGCCTCCGAGGTAGGACTCGAAGCGCCCGGACTTCAAGTCATAGCGTGTCAATTCGCCGCGGAAGGTGCGCCCCACCACGAACATCTTCTTACCATCTGTACTTTGAACCGGCGGAGACAATGGCATCGGGCTGAAAGTCAACTGACTAGGTTTTGGTTCCGAGCGAAGAAAACCTGCCCTTCGCGGCAACGCCCAAATTTGGCCGCGCGTCACGAAGACGAAGTACTTCCCATCGACAGTCCACGCGCCGTTGCCGTACGCCGAATCGGGCGGGTTGGTAAACCCTGGCATGAGGCGATGCAAACCCGTGCCGTCCAGCGAAATTTCCATGAAATATTCCGGGGCGGTCACCGTCGCACCATACATGAATCGCAAATGGTTTCCGTCGGGTGACCAGACTGGGGCAAAGATAAAACCTGAGTCCCCAACCGTGATTACTTTTCTTGCATCGCTCCCGTCAGCATTGGCCGTGAACAAGCTGTTACCGTTACTGTAGGCGATGAATTTACCGTCGGCCGACCATGCGCCGTCCTGTCCGGCGATGTCTCCCAACTTGCGTGGCGAACCGCCAATGATGGGCACGCTCCATAGCGGTCCCGAAAGTGGCACACCATGCCCGTCCATCACGAGAAGTTCAGATCCGTCCTGCGACAGGGACAAGGGCTGAGGCGAGTTGAAACTCAAGGGAGGAAGCTGCATTTTTCTGGGCTCGCCGCCCGATGTGGACATCTCGGCGATACCGGATACCACGGCCAGGAACAGCCTCGAACCTTCCGTACCCAACAAGAATTTCGGTTGGCCGTCGTGCGTAAGTTGAACGTAATTGGAAACCCTGGGCACCGCTGCGGGTCTGGTCCAGAAATATGCCAGTGCGCCGGCGCCAAGCAGCACGGCCAGAATCGCTGCAGCGAAGGCCATCCCCCGCCGACTCGCGGGCTCACCTGCATGTGCATGACTGCCGGTGGAAGGCGTCATGCCCGCATCTGACAGCGCCTCCAGCGCAAACGCCATATCGGAGGCCGATTGAAAGCGTTGCTCCGGATTCTTCTCCAGGCAGCGGTGCACCACGCGCTGCAAACCTGGTGGAGTAGCTGCCATGACTTGCGAAATGGACGGCGGATCCTCATTCAGAATTGCCGTCATGGTCTCCGCCGAGGTGGGCTTGCGGAACGTCTGCTT
>Ga0073928_10001737_pt1 | contig 40481 bp, 35 predicted proteins | sample PaiPotPPA55metaG_FD_76969 | JGI IMG/M metagenome (GOLD analysis project Ga0073928, IMG submission 76969) | Iron sulfur acid spring bacterial and archeal communities from Banff, Canada, to study Microbial Dark Matter (Phase II) - Paint Pots PPA... ... | reverse complement strand
TGAACACGGCGCGAACGCTCGGATCGCTCATCAGTATGCGAAATGCATTCTTGACCTGCTCGGAAGAGGCGCCACCGCCAACATCCAGGAAATTTGCGGGTGACCCGCCGGCGTATTTGATGATGTCCATGGTGGCCATCGCAAGACCGGCGCCGTTGACCATGCAGGCCACACTGCCGTCGAGCTTGATGTAGTTGAGGCCGTACTTGGAGGCTTCCACTTCGAGTGGATCCTCTTCGTCAATGTCGCGCAATTCGCGAAGGTTGGGATGGCGAAAAAGAGCGTTATCGTCGAACGTCATCTTGGCGTCCAGCGCGACCAGTTTGCCGTCGCCGGTAAGCACACAGGGATTGATCTCGAGCAGCGAGGCGTCCGTATCGATGAAGGCACGATATAAAGCCTGAAAAAAAGGCGTAGCGTGCGTGGCAACTTCACCCGGCAATCCCAGACCGAAAGCGATCTTGCGGGCTTGGTACGGCTGCAGGCCGACCACCGGTTGGATGGGCTCGCGCAGAATGGCTTGGGGATTTTCCTTTGCGACCTCCTCAATTTCCATGCCTCCGGCCGCGCTGGCCATGAAAACGGGAAGTCCGCTGGCACGATCGACCAGCAAGCCGAGATAAAGCTCGCGCTTGATGTCCAGCCCTTCTTCGATGAGCACGCGCTTGACGATGCGGCCTGCCGGCCCGGTTTGCGGAGTAACCAGCGTCATGCCCAGGATGTGCCCGGCTATGTCCTCGGCTTCATCTCCTGAGCGCGCCAGCTTTACGCCGCCGCCTTTGCCGCGCCCCCCGGCGTGAATCTGCGCCTTGACGACGACTACGTTCGACTTCAGGCGCTGGGCGGCCTCACGCGCTTCTTCCTTGGTGTAAGCGACTTCGCCACGCGGTGTGGTGACGCCGTAGCGCGCGAGAATCGCTTTGGCCTGGTACTCGTGAATCTTCATCGAGCTTCCATCAGTGCTAGAATTTGTGCATCCGCAAAACAAAGAAGTTTACTCGGAAGCCGCGAGGGGAGCAAGGACGCCTGAAAATGGCCGGAAACACGGCGGTTTCATTGATCGAGCAACTGGAAGCCGGCCGACTTCTGGCGCGCGCCGAAGCGGAAGCCTTGATGGAGGAATTGCTCTGCGGGCGGATGGAAACGGCGGAGATCGCGCGTTTCTTACTCACGCTGAACCAAAGGCCGATTCTGGTTGCGGAACTTGTGGGCTTTGCCACGGTCATGCGTCGCCATGCGGCGCGCATCTTTGAGGATGGCGAAACGAGACCTGAGGGCCTTGTCGACACCTGCGGCACAGGCGGCGACGGCTTCGGCTCATTCAACATTTCGACCGCGGCGGCAATTGTTGCGGCGGCTGCCGGCGTGCGGGTGGCGAAGCACGGTAATCGGGCGGTCAGTTCAAGGAGCGGGTCGGCCGATGTATTGGAAGCGCTAGGCGTGCGCATTGATTTGCCGTGTGCGCGGGTGGGAAAGGCAATTCGCGAGGTGGGCATCGGCTTTCTTTTTGCGCCAGCAGCGCATGCCGCGACTCGCCACGCGATGCCGGCCCGCAAACAGATTGTGGCGCGGACGGTTTTCAATTTGCTGGGGCCGCTCACCAATCCGGCAGGAGCGCAAGCGCAGGTGCTCGGCGTTTTTTCCGCGGAGGTGATCGACCTTGTCGCCGCAACGCTCGCGGAACTCGGCGTCAGTCGCGCCTTTGTCGTTCACGGTGCTGGTGGGCTTGACGAGATTTCTTTGGCCGGTGAAACGCTGATTGCGGAAGTGAGCGAGGGCCAGATCATGCGCTACACAGTGGCACCTGAACATTTTGGCGTGCAGCGCGCACCAGCGGACGTCATCCGTGGCGGCTCGCCGGCGGAGAATGCCGCAATCCTGGAGAGCATCTTTGCCGGAGAGTTGGGACCGCGACGGGATATTGTAGTGGTCAACGCTGCAGCGGCGCTGGTAGCGGCGGGCGCGGCGGAGAGTTTCCTCGAGGGCGCCGCCTTGGCGACAAGAATGCTTTCGTCGGGAGCCGCAAGCGACAAACTTTTTCAGCTCAGGAAATTTACGAACGGACCCGGCTAGATTCACAGCTTGTTCGGCGGAGCGAGAGATGCTGGGTCAGGGCCTGTCGGGACTCTCCAAGGCACGTATGATCGTGGGGATTGTTACTGCTGCCATGGCGCTGATGGCTATCAAAATGAACTTTGCAGGGCGTTTGACTGCGTTTCTTCCGCCATTGTCTGATTCCGAAACCGCGGCGACTTCTCTCTCGGATGGATCGAGCAGCACGCGGCACTTCGTGCCTTCCGGTATCATCTTGCTATCGCCGTGATATGAAAAGTTTAAAGCCCCGCGCTGCGCATAGATGCGCAGTTCTTTTTGGCTGACAACCCAAATCTGCGCCATTGTCGAATCATGGCCTGCGGGCCGAATCGAAGCATCGTCGGCGAGAACAGCAATATTGGCGGCCTGTCCCGAGGAAAAGGTTAGGGTGCCGGAGCCGAGTTCGGCCTGAACGTTGGCTTCCGGAGCGGCGGCGTGGCGGAGTATCACGGAGGAACGCGCGTCGAGCTGCAGCGTGAGTGCGTTACTGCTGATGCGCAAGACACCGCCAATGTCGGTCGAGAGCCGGTCGCCGTCAAAAATTGTGCTCCCCACGGAGGCCTCGACCACACCCAAATGCGCTCGCTCCGCATGCGTGACCATACCCAACGGAATGACGTTAGGCCGCGATGGCACCGCGACCAGCAAAGATGCCGCAACCGTGGCTAAGAATTTGCGATAGAGAAGCATAACGGACCTCGAGGAGCGCAAGTTGAAGCGCCGGTATCCAGAGCACGTCGACCTATTTATCTTGTATAGTAAACATTAGTATTTACTGAACAATATATACATACAGAATGGCTGTCAAGCGAAAAGGGGGCAATCAAAGAGCCAGCGATGCAACGAAGGCCACAATTAGCGACAGAAATTTCTCAGCATTAATTTCCTCGGTTTGAAATGGTGCAAGACCGTCCGAGCAATCACTGACGCGAAGAGGCACGGTAGCAAATCCGATTAAACTGAACTCAAGGAAGGTGATTGGCTGCCGTTGGCTTTGCGAGCGAGCGAATGAACAACACTAATTCCCACCGCTGGTCCTCGCTCAGCTTATTCTTGAAGACCGGCATAGGCTTCTTGCCTTCGCTGATTTTATAAAATAGCTCGCCGTCCGTAGCCGCGCTCATTCGTTTTGCGTCCGTGAAATCCGTAGGCGCGGGATCGTACTTGCCGGCGTCTTGGCCGTCGCCTTTGCCGGTGTCGCCGTGGCAATGCGCGCATTTGTCCGCATACACATCGCGAGCCGATTTCAGCGCGGGCGCGGTAGGCTGGAAGGGATTCTTTAGTTGCTTCGCTTCTTCGGGAACAGGCCAGGACCACGGGGCTTTATTAATTGCGGAATAGACAATCGCTGCGGCGGCGACGGCCAGAATCAGCAAGAATATCGCTTTCGGCAACACACGGTGTCGTTTGGGCGCAATGCTCATTTTAAAGCAGGAAATTTTCCCACACTGATGGCGCACACGCAAAAACGGAGGCTGATTTCTGGGCTCTAGCCGCGCAAAATAAACCAGAGAAGTTCGCCGTTGAAGAAAATTATCAGCACAGCCACTAACCAGGCGATTCCCTGCGTCAGCCGCGAGTTTACAAGCGTGCCCATCTTCGCACGATCACCGGTGAACTGAATCAGCGGAATGATGGCGAACGGTAACTGAAAACTCAGAATCACCTGGCTCAGAATGATCAGCGAAGTAACTTTGCCCTCGCCCGCAAATCCGATCACCAGGGCGGCAGGAGTGATTGCCAGCGCGCGTGTGATGAGCCGGCGCAGCCACGGCTTTAGGCGAATATTCAGGAAGCCTTCCATCACGATCTGGCCGGCCAGCGTGCCGGTCAGCGTAGAGTTTTGGCCCGAAGCCAGCAGCGCACACGCAAATACTGTGCTCGCCACACTCACGCCAAGAACGGGGCTGAGCAGTTTGTATGCGTCGGAGATTTCCGCCACGTTGTGAAGTCCATGCGTGTGAAACGCAGCCGCACCCAGAATGAGAATCGCCGCGTTCACAAAAAGCGCGAACCCCAGCGCCAGCGTGGAATCGAACACCGCGTAGTGCAGCGCTTCGCGACGATCGCCGGCCGAAACGCCGAACGCCCGTGTCTGCACGATGCTAGAGTGCAGGTAAAGATTGTGGGGCATCACCGTGGCCCCGAGAATGCTAATCGCGATGTACAGCATCTCGCGATTGCGAACAATTTCCGCGCGCGGAATGATTCCTCGGGCGGCCTCATGCCATAGCGGCTGAGCGAACAAGAGTTCGTAAGCGAAGCAAGCAGCAATCGTGGCAATCAGCGTCACCACGAAAACCTCAATCAGGCGAAAGCCACGCCCCTGCAGCGCCAGCACAATCAAGACATCCAGCGCGGTGATGAGCACGCCAGCTAGCAGCGGCAATCCAAATAGCAGCTTTAGCGCCACGGCCGAACCCAAAACCTCGGCCAAGTCGCACGCCGCGATGGCGATTTCGCACAACACCCACAACACCATCGAGGTGCGCCGCGAATAGTGATCGCGGCACGCCTGCGCCAAATCGCGACCCGTGGCGATACCCAGCTTTGCGGAGAGCGCTTGCAGGAACATCGCCGTCAAGCTGCTCAGCACGATGACGCTCAGCAGCGTGTACCCAAATTTTGAGCCGCCCAGAATATCCGTCGCCCAGTTGCCGGGGTCCATGTAACCCACCGCGACGAGATAGCCGGGGCCGGCAAACGCCAAAACTTTGCGGAACCAGGAGGCGCCAGAGCTGAACGGCACAGTGCGATGCGCCTCTGGCAAGGAGGGAAGTGTGTCTACGCGAGGCCGGAACGTCCCCGCGGAATAGCTTGCCCCGGCTTCGGACGAGGAGGGTGAAGGGGAAGTACCGTTGTCAATCTCGGTTGGCGCCGACGGGGTCATAGACGAAGTTAACCGTGTTAAATACCACTCATAAACTATAATTAATATAAGTGATTGTCAATGGAACTCGCCAGCCTATTTCCTGGCATACACCAAATACTGCATCCCTCTACAGGGCCGAGGTACGGCGCGCGTTTCGCCGCTGTGATACCTTGAACAGGCGCGCAAATGCAGCGACTAAACAGAGAGGCTTAGACGATGGAAGAACAGCGGCCGGTGCAGGGGCAGGTTCAAATAAAGGCGGACGAAAAGGAACTACAGGGCGAGTACAGCAATCTGGTGATGATCCATCACAATCTCGAAGAGTTTACGCTGAACTTCATCTATATCTTTCCCAACGGCCAACAGGGCAAGCTCCTCAAAAGCATGATCGTCAGCCCGGGCCACGCCAAGCGTATTGCCCGAGCGCTCGGTGAAAATATCGCCCGCTACGAAGCGCAATTCGGCACGATCAAGGAAATGCCTGAAGGCGGCCCCACGCCCAACGTGGGGTTTGTGCAGTAGCAAGCGGCGATCAAATCAACGGCTATTGTGGATTCAGAGTTTTACGGAAAGTATCGAGAATGCCATTTACGAACGCTCCGGAGTCTTCGCCGGAGAATTTTTTCGCGAGGTCCACGGCCTCGTTCAGGACGACTTTCGGAGGCGTGTCGGACGAACGGAGTTCGTGCATAGCGAGGCGTAAGATAGCGCGATCAATCGCGGCCAGGCGTTCAAAGCGCCAATTCTCCGCGTGCTTCACGATGATTTCGTCCAGAACGGTGACTTCTTTTGCGGCACCCTCGAACAAGCGATTGGCAAACTCGCGGGTGGTGTCAGCGGCTTTGGCGGCACGCCAGAATTTTGCTTCCAGTTTGGCGGGATCCTGATGGCTCATGTCCCACTGGAAGAGCATCTGCATGGCAAACTCGCGGGATTTTGTGCGGAGAGACATGCTACTTGCGCCGCGTCTTTCGGGATGAAGGATTTTTTGACGCGGTGGTTCCAGGCGTCGCACCCCTGAGCTTTCGCGAGAGCTGGGCCATTTCTACGGCGGCCAAGCCAGCTTCAAAGCCTTTGTTCCCACCCTTCAGCCCGGCGCGGTCGATAGCTTGCTCGAGAGTGTCGCAAGTCAACACACAAAAAATGATGGGAAGGCCAGTGTCCATTTGCGCGAGCTGCAATCCACGCGCGGTTTCCGAGCAAACGTAATCGTAATGCGCCGTTTCGCCGCGCAGAATGCAGCCAATCGCGATGAGCGCATCGTAGCGACCTGTGGCGGCAAGTTTTTTGGCTGCCAAGGGCAGCTCAAACGCGCCCGGGACACGAACCACATCCACGTATTCGTTTGCAGCTCCGGCGCGATCCAGAGCATCGACGGCTGCAGCAAGCAAACGGTCGGTGATAAAACTATTGAAGCGGCTCACAACAATTCCAAATCGCAAACCCGAAGCTGTCAGTTCGCCGTTAATTGATCTGGGCTGGAGTTTTTCGGCCATCGTGATTTTGCTATTTGCCTTTGAACTCCGCTTTCCTTTTCTCCAGGAAAGCTTTTGTGCCTTTGCGCATGTCTTCGGTTGCGCACGAAAGTCCAAACAGCGTTGCCTCCAGGAACAGGCCTTCTTCCTGAGGCATCTCGACGCCGCGCTCGATGGCTTCGATCGTGTACTTCACCGCAAGCGGCGCGTTGGCAATGATTTTCTTCGCCATGGCCTCCGCTGCGGGCAGAAGCTCGGCCGGCTCGTAGATGTGATTGACCAAGCCGATGCGCTGTGCCTCTTCAGCGGTAATCATTTCCCCTGTGAGACAGAGCTCGTGCGCTACGCCTTTGCCGCACAGCCGCGCCAGGCGTTGTGAGCCGCCGTATCCCGGAATGATGCCGAGCTTCACTTCCGGCTGGCCGAGCTTGGCAGTCTTGCTGGCGAGCCGGATGGTGCAAGAAAGCGCCAGCTCGCAACCGCCGCCGAGTGCAAATCCGTTGATGGCGCAGATCGAAGGTTTTCCGAGAGTTTCCAAGAGATGGAATACGCTTTGCCCGAAGAGCGAGAAATCCTTGCCATCCACGGGGGTGCGCTGCGCAAGCTCGCTGATATCCGCACCGGCAACAAACGATTTCTCTCCGGCGCCGGTAAGAATCAGCACGCGCACGGAAGAATCATCGTGCGCATCAAGCAGCGCGTCGCGCAACTCTTCCACCGTCTTGCGATTCAGCGCGTTCAGCACCTTAGGGCGATTGAAGGTGATGTACGCGATTCTGTCTTTCTTCTCAAATAGAATGTTTTCGTAGGCCATTATCCGGTCACAACCTCAAAATTTCATCGCTTTTGGCTTTTGCGGGTCCGAATAGTCGTAAAAGCCGCGTCCGGCTTTGCGGCCATTCCAGCCGGCCAGGACCATGCGCTTGAGCAGCGGCGGCGAAGCGAAGCGGCGCTCGCGGAATTCGTCGAACATGATGTTCGCGATGTAGTAAGTCGTGTCGAGGCCGACGAAATCCAGCAGCGTGAGCGGCCCCATGGGGTGACCACAACCCAGCTTCATGGAATTATCGATATCCTCGATGGAGCCCACACCTTCCTCGAGCGCCCGAATGGCGTCGAGCAGGTAAGGGATAAGAAGACGATTGACGATGAAGCCAGTGCTGTCATGCGCTCGCACGGGCGTTTTGCCGAGTTTTGCTCCAAACGCCACCATTTCCTCATACACCGCAGGATCGGTAGCTATTGTCTTTACCACTTCGACGAGCTTCATCACCGGAACTGGATTGAAGAAGTGGAGGCCGACAAAGCGCTGCGGCCGCTTCGTGGCCGCGGCAATTTCCGTAATGGTGAGCGAAGAGGTGTTGCTGGCAAAAATCGTAGACGCCGGACAAATAGCATCCAGCGAGCTAAAAAGCTCGCGCTTCGCCGGAAGCTGCTCGATGATAGCTTCCACAATCACGTCGCAATCCTTGAGGTCCTCCAATGAGGTCGTCCTCTTCAACCGGCCGCGAATCTCCGTTTTCTGCGCTTCGCTTAGACTGCCTTTTTCCACCAGGCGCGCGAGATTCTTTTCGATGCTCTTCAGCCCTTTGTCGACAATTTCCGGACTGACTTCGCGCACGACCGTAGGAAAGCCAGCTTGCGCCGAGACTTGCGCAATTCCCGAACCCATCAAGCCACACCCGACGACGCCAACTTTTTGAATCGCCATCCTGTTCCTCTGTGGGAAATACCGCGGTCAGTCGCCAAGGAGCGGCAAAACACCCGCAGGAAACCGCTTATCTGCGTGGAAAAGTGTAGCAGAAACGCTGCGAACTAGTTGTATAGCGCCTCGACAATCATGGCGATGCCCTGGCCGCCCCCGATGCAGGCGGTCGCGAGCCCGTAGCGCAAATTGTTGCGGCGAAGCTCGTTGAGAATCGTGATCACCAACCGCGTTCCGGAAGCGCCGAGCGGATGTCCTAGCGCAATCGCGCCGCCGTTTACGTTGGTTTTGTCGCGGTCCAGTCCCAAAACCTTTTCCACCGCGAGATATTGGGCGGCGAAGGCTTCGTTGACTTCCACACGGTGCATCTGTCCGAGCGACAGTCCAGCGAGCTTTAGCGCTTTTTGGGACGACGGCACCGGCCCGATGCCCATGATGCTGGGGTCGACGCCGGCTACTGCCCAGGAGACAATTCGGCCGATCGGTTTCAACCCCAGTTCTTTCGCGGTTTGCTCCCCTGTTACGACCACCGCCGCAGCGCCATCGACAATGCCGCTGGCGTTACCCGCGGTCACGATTCCGTCTTTCTTAAAGGACGGCGGCAATTTTTCCAGAATTTCCATCGTGGTTTCTGGCCGGCGATGATCGTCTTCGCTGACCACCATTGTCTTTTTTCCTTGCTTCACTTCCACGGGGATCAGCTCTTCTCGAATGCGGCACGCTTTGTACGCGGCATCCGCCGCTTGCTGACTGCGTAAAGCATAGGCGTCTGCGTCCTTGCGGGTAATACCGTGTTGCTCAGCCAGCTTTTCGGCAGTCAGTGCCATAGGCAATCCGCAGTAGGAATCGGTGAGGCCGGCCATCAGCGAATCTTCCAGTGCGCCTCCGCCTAGCTTCAGACCGCCGCGCGCGCCGCGAATCACGAACGGCGCTTGCGTCATGTTCTCCATTCCTCCGGCAAGAACCATCTTCGCTTCGCCAAGCAGCAGCCTCTGCGCCGCCTGAGCAATGGCTTCGATGCCTGAGCCACACAGGCGATTCACGGTCACGGCAGGGGTTTCCGTTTTCAGCCCGGCCTTCAGCCCCACGTGCCGCGCGCCGTAAAGCGCATCCGCGCTGGTCTGCATCACATTTCCAAAAATCGCGTGATCAATGCCTGCAGGGTCGGCGCCTGAGCGGCGAATCGCTTCTTTGGAGGCATGTGCGGCCAGATCGATCGCGGAGACATCCGAAAATGAGCCTGTGTAGCGCCCCATGGGCGTGCGTGCTCCGGCAACAATCACCACATCGGTCGGAAACATAATTTTCCTCTCTTATTCCCAGCTAGTGTTTGGGGCTTTCCAGCGCCACGACGGTATCGCCGCCCCGTTTGCGCGCCTCTTCGACACTGGTCTCGGCACGATTGATCAGGTCCGTGACAATGTCCTCGCTCTCGTAGTCCGCCTTCGCTACCGCTTCGACGATTCCCGCGCTCAGCGTGACCTGCGTGGAATCCCAGGGCGGCCTCAGCCCGGACGCCGCGCGACGCAGCTTATCGGCCAGGTGCTGCGCGCCGGCCAAGCTGGTGTCCGGCAGGATGAACGCCAAGGACCACGAGGTATATTTTACCGCGACATCGTTCTGGCGCACGATAGGCTGCAGCGATCGCGCCAGTTGCTCCAGGAAACGCTCGACCGGCGACTCGCCTTGCTGCCGAAGAATTTCCGCGCCGCGGTCAATCTGCAGAATGGCCAGCGAAAGCGGCGTACCCTGCGTGCGCGATCGATCCGCCTCCGTGAGCAAGCAACTCTGATACGAGCTGCGGCTGAGCAGTCCTGTGCGCTCGTCAGAAACGCCCATGCGCCGCACGAGAGAGCGCAGGCGCGTGTGGCTGACGCTCATCAGCATCTGGTCGCCGATGGCTTGCAGGAAGTAAGCTTCGTTAGGCTTCCACTTGCGCGCATCGGCGTGCCCCACGATCAGCATTCCCGCGGGGCTCTGCGTCTCTTTATCGCTGAGGATCACTCCGAGAGCGGTGCTGATGCCCATCTCTTTCAGTATCGAGCCGTCGCTGGCCGTTAGCGTGAGCCCGCCCAGTTCGTCAGGCTGGGATTTTTCCATCTGCGCGAGCAATAGAACCAGTTGGGACCCGGGAGTGGCGCGCATGCCTGCGGCGCAAAATTCCGCCGCCATTTCCGGTGGGCGGCCTTGCGCGCCGAACACCGCCAGTGCCCGAGAGCAGTGCAGGTACGCGCCTACCTCGTTGACGGCTGTGTTCAGCATGGCGCGCGGCGTCTGCTGCCGAAAAATCTTCTGATTAATCTCGGAAATTTTCGCCAGGTCGCGAAGAGTTTCCGCCGTGTAGACACCGGTTTTCTGCGTGATGCTAGAGCCCAGCGATTCGGGGACGGGCTCAACAGGGCGGGCAGTGACCACCGGCTCTGATTTCGGACGAGAAGAACCTGCTGGCCACCAATTTGCGGTCTGGTACAGATTACGGAGCCGGGTATTGCGCTCCTCTTCGCCGGGAAATGTGGCGGCAATCTTTTGCAGGCGTTCCAGCGCTTTGTTCTGTAGCGAATACTGCAAGAAAATTTCCGTCTGGACGATCAGGTCTTCGAGTGCTTGCAAGTGCCGCGCATCCCCGCCAGCGGGCTGCGAAGTGCCGATGCTGTCGGCGGTCGACGATTCCCCATGCACCGAGCGGGGCGGACCGGAACTCCCAGATTTGGTCAGCCGCCCGCCAAGCCGTTGCAAGGATGCGTCGTCGACGCGACCCTGTAATTTCTGAAGGCGTTCCTGGTTCCGGTTATCGTACGGGTCAATGTCGAGGAGCTTTTCGAGCGCGTCAGATGCTTTCTGAACGTTCCCTGCATTCAGATACACATCGAAGAGCTTAATTAGAATTTCAAAGTACTGGGTCTCGCGATTTGCTTCATTGTAAAGTGCGCCGCAGAACTCCAGGATAGCTTGCGACTTCGGATGCTTCCCTCCGACGCCCTCCAGTTGCACGATAAAATCGTTCTGCTTGCGATCCGCATACATCCGGTTCTTGAGCAGTTGCAGGATTTCCACGGCCTTTGGGTCCTGTCCCGCTTGGCCATAGGCATCGACAAGATCGAAAAGCCGCGGTAATCCCTGATTTTTTTCCTTTAGCAGGCGCTCTAGAATCTCTCGCGCGCGGTCCAGGTTGCCGCCCCGTATCAAAGCGTCGGCGAACGTCTCCAAAAAAGTGGCGTCGCTGTCCGCCGCGGCAAATGGCTCCAGCAGTGCGGCTGCTTGTTTTGCATCACCCGCTCGCATGTTTGCCTCGGCGTAGAGCAGCGCGACGCTCCGTTCCTGAGGCGCTAGCTTGTACGCGCGCCCAAAGAGACGCAGCGCTTCCTCTGGCGTGCCCCCGGCTGTAGCCAATTGTCCTGCGCGAAGAAAAGCTTTCGCCGCTAACGCATTCTTGCCGATCCGTTCCGCCGTTTCGGCTACCCGGAGTTGCCGGGTTAAATTCTCCGGATCGAGTTGTGCGGTGCGCTCGAGGCAAAATAGCGCGTCCTCTTGCCGACCCGCCTCTGCGAACAAGTCCGCAGCCTTGGAATATTGCTCCATGGCCTCGTCGTTGCGGTTTTGCTTTTGTTGCAGGAAGGCATAGCGCGCGATGCGCTCGGGGGGTTGCGGGGAAGCGGCCCCGCGCAGAAACCGGTTATAAATCGCCAGCGCTTTGCTCTCGTCCCGCGGCTCGACGAGCATGTCGAACAGTAATCCGTAGTACTCCGAGGCGCGCTCCGGCTTATCCGCGCGCGCGTAGAGATCCCCTAATGCCTGCGTCGCTTCCTGGTGCTGGGGCGCCTCGTCGAGCACGGCTTTATAAGCCGCAATCGCATCCTCGACGCGGTTCTTCTCCAGGAATCGCTTGGCGCGATCCAGATGCTTGCTGACGTCTGCGGCCATCCGTTGCGGTTGCCTCTGCGGTTTTCTTGAAAGCGAGCGAGCACGCTGCGTTTTTCGTGCGGCAGCGACCCATTCTCACTATATACCGCGGTGCGAAGCGCGGCAAAACGCATGAAAAGGGCGATGTGGTATGCAGCAAGAGTCCCAGCGCGCCGTGCTTGTTTCAGTCTCCGCCGGCGCCGCCGTGTGGGCATGGGACAAGATCATTGCCATTGACGCGAACGGAATCTACCCGCGCTGCCGAAATAGAGCCCGCTTCATTTTCCAAAGTCGTGCGTCTGGATGTATGCTGCAAGGCTTTGCGTCGGACGAAACCGACACTGGGAGGTTTGATGCGCAGGACTCTGCTGATACTTTCATTCGTGATCGCCGCCGTAGCAGCACCGCTCGCCGTTGCGGCTCCTGGAGCCGTGCGCTGTGGGAAGCTGCTGGATGTGCGGACTGGCCGGATGCTGACGGGCCAGATTATTGCGTTTGACGGGAACGGAATGATTACGGCGGTGGGTCCGGCTACTTCTAGCGCGAACAGTGGTGTATCAGTGATTGATCTGTCGAGCGCGACGTGCTTGCCGGGGCTGATCGATGTGCACACGCATCTCACCGGAGATCCCATGAGCAGCGGGTATCAAGGTCTCGGGATATCCGTGCCGCGCGAAGCCATCATCGGGGCCAAGAATGCGCGGCTCACGCTGCACGCTGGGTTTACGACCGTGCGCAACGTTGGTGCGAGCGGCTATACGGATGTAGCGCTGCGAGATGGCATCGATGCGGGCGATATTGAGGGGCCGCACATGCTGGTCTCTGGCCCGCCATTGGGGATCACCGGAGGCCACTGCGACAACAATCTTCTTCCAATCGAATTTCACTACAAGGCGGAAGGTGTGGCGGACGGCCCATGGGCGGCACGCGCGAAGGTTCGCGAGACGGTGAAATATGGCGCAGATCTAATTAAAGTTTGCGCCTCGGGCGGGGTGCTGAGCAAAGGCGACCAGCCTGGGACTCCGCAATACACGCTGGAGGAATTGCAAGCGATCGCCGAGGAAGCGCACAAGCTGGGGCGCAAAGTCGCAGCGCACGCGCACGGCACGCAATCCATCAAAGATGCCATTCGCGCCGGCATCGACTCTGTCGAGCACAGCAGCTTGATCGATGATGAAGGAATTGCGCTAGCCAAACAGCACGGCACTTATTTGGTGTTCGACATCTACAACGACGATTTCATTTTGCAGGAAGGGGCGAAGGCGGGCATGCTGCCGGAATCGATTGAGAAGGAAAAGAAAATCGGGCGCCTGCAGCGCGAGAATTTCCGGCACGCGTTTCAATCCGGCGCGAAAATTGCTTTCGGGACCGACTCCGGCGTATACCCGCACGGCGACAATGCCAAACAATTCGGGAAAATGGTGGAATGGGGCATGAAACCGCTCGATGCCATTCAAGCGGCCACGATTCGCGCCGCTGATTTAATCGGATGGTCAGCAAAAGCGGGCGTGATCGAGCCAGATCACTTCGCCGACATTATTGCAGTGAGCGGCGACCCAACGTCCGACGTTCACGTGCTCGAGTCGGTTAAATTTGTGATGAAGAACGGAGTTGTGGTGCGCAACGAGTTTAGCGGCAAATAAAGTTCCGGCGCAGACGGGCACGGTTGTCCCGTGCCCCTACAATGATCGCGACGGTTACGCCGTCGCCGCTTTTACTTGGCTCAGCGCGGAAGCTACTTCCTTCAGGTCTGGCACGACGGGGATGTCGTAATTCTTGAACCACGCTATTTTGCCCTGCTTGTTCACGATGGCAATGGCGCGTCCCGTGATCCCCTTGTCAGCCATGTACACGCCATACTTTTCGCTCATGGCCCCCTTGGGATGAAAATCCGCCAGCAGTGAATACTTAATGCCCATCTTGTCGGCGTACGCTTTGTGCGACCACGTGCTGTCCACGCTGACGCCAAGCACTTCCGCGTCGAGTTGATCGAACGACCTCATGTCATTGACAAAGCAGGCGTGCTCGTTCGTGCAGGTCGGGCTCCAATCCAGCGGATACCACACCAGCACTACGTTTTTCTTCCCCGCGAAATCGGAGAGCTTCACTTCCTTTTTGTCCTGATTCTGCAGCGTAAAATCGGGCGCCGTTTGTCCCACTGATATCGCCATGTGTTTTCCTCCGCTTGGTCTCGAATTTGAAGCCACTATCTTATCGAAAGCTACTCGCAGCGCCAAACAACGAAAGGGGCCCTCGCCGCCGGCGTGCTTGATTTTTGGGTGTACACTCTCTTCAGAAAATCTGCCGCAACGACGACACCATGCCTTCCGAAGCAACTCGCCGTGAACCGATGATGCCGCTGCGCGAATTGGTCGATCGCTATCTCTCCATTGCCGGCGGCTTCGGCACTCCGGTGGCGCTTTCCTCTTTTGCTCTCAGCCAATCGGAAACGGAGCGTCTGTTCTCCGGTTACGAAGAGGACTATCACATTTCTCGCTTCCTGCATTTCTCGCAGGATGCCGGCAATCAATTCTCAATAAATGGTTTTCCAGCCACGCACGTATCGATGGACGCCGAGGTCCAATCCATTCTGTGATTTAAGCGAGCGGAACCGGGCTTAGCCGGAGTGTGCCAGCGAGGCCCCTTCGGTGCTTAGGCGGCGCGAAAGCTTATCGTGTTCTTCGCGCAGTTCGCCGGGCAGGCGTGAGCCAAATTTATCGAAGAATTGCTTGCTGTCGGCAAGGTCATCTTCCCAGTCATCAGGATTCACGCGTAAAAGTTCTTCAATTGCTTCGCGAGAAATTTGCAAACCGTCGAGCGTGAGTTCGTTGCGAGTGGGCACGAATCCCACGGGAGTCTCTTCGGCGGCGCCGCGGCCTTCGACACGCTCTAAAATCCATTTCAAAACGCGGACATTTTCGCCGTAGCCGGGCCAAAGAAATTGGTTATCGGCATCGCGGCGAAACCAATTCACGTGGAAAATCTTTGGCGGATGCGGGATGCGCGTGCCCATCTCAAGCCAGTGGCGGAAGTAATCAGCCATGTTGTAGCCGCAGAAGGGCAGCATAGCCATGGGATCGCGTCGGACAACACCGACATTCCCAGTCGCCGCGGCGGTGGTTTCGCTGGCCATGGTAGCTCCAACAAAAACGCCGTGCTGCCAATCAAAGGCTTCGTAGACCAGAGGCGCAACACGCGCGCGACGGCCACCAAAAATGAATGCGGAGATGGGCACACCTTCCGGCGCTTCCCACTTTGGCGAGATACTCGGCGATTGCTGCGCGGGAACGGTGTAGCGCGCATTCGGGTGCGCCGCCGGACCTTTTGACGTGTCCCACTTTTCGTTTTTCCAGTTGATGAGGCCGGGAGGCGGCGGGCTGCCGATGCCTTCCCACCAAGGCTCGCGGTCCGTGGTCATCGCGGTGTTGGTAAAAATCGTGTTTTTGTGCAGGGCGCCCATCACATTGGGATTGGTCAGCATGCCCGTGCCAGGCGCCACACCGAAGAAACCTGCTTCCGGATTTATGGCGTGCAGATAACCGTCATCTGCGATTTTCATCCAGGCAATATCATCGCCGACCGTCCAAACTCGATAGCCCTGATCCTCGAGCGCAGAAACCATCATCGCTAAATTGGTCTTGCCGCACGCGCTGGGAAAAGCCGCGCCCATGTAGGTAACTTTGCCGCCGGGAGATTCAAGGCCGAGGATAAGCATGTGCTCGGCCATCCAGCCCTGTTCGCGCGCCATATAGCTGGCGATTCGCAGCGCAAAACATTTCTTGCCGAGCAGCGCGTTTCCACCATACCCGGAACCTACGCTCCAAATCAGTCTTTCCTGCGGAAAATGCGCGATGTAGCGGCGCATGGGATCGAGGTCGCCGAGGGAATGCAAACCGGGAACGAAATCAGAAGACGAACCAATGCGATCCAGAGCGACTTTACCCATGCGCGACATAATGCGCATGCTGGCGACCACATAGGGGCTGTCCGTGATTTCGACGCCGGCTTTGCTGATCGGAGAATTCACCGGGCCCATGATGTAGGGAACGACGTACATCGTGCGCCCGCGCATGGCGCCATCGAACAGCGCGCCAATTTTGTGCTTGGCGGCGCCGGGATCCATCCAGTTGTTGGTCGGGCCGACATCGTCTTTATTAGGAGTGCAGATAAAAGTGAGGTGCTCGGTGCGGGCTACGTCATTGGGGCTGCTGCGATGCAGATGGCAGTTGGGGTACGTTTTTTCGTTGAGCGTTTCGGAATCGCCCTCGTGCAACATTTCGGCGATGATGCGCTCATTTTCGGCTGCGGAACCATCGCAGTACACGACGCGGTCGGGCTTGGTCAGCCGCGCCGCGTCATCAACCCAGTTTTCGAGTGGAGTCCCCACGATGCTCCTTCTGCGAGAAGGTCCCGTGCGTCGCAGATGTGTGAAAGCCGTCGCCGATAACGAGTGACCGCTTGTGAGCCGCAGCTACCCGCATGCGGCGAAGCCAACCGGACGGCGTGAGGTGGGAAATTCAAGCCAGGCTGGCAGGGCGGTATGCAATCGACGTTAACAGTGTATGTTACCGGTCGGCGCGCGCGCAAGACAGCGTTCACAGTAGACTGGCCCCGGGCGCCTCAGCGCTGGATTATTCTCGGCTCTAAGGGGTGCGGTCAGCGCGACGTCCGGACTACGCGACGCGCACCTGGACCCTGCTGAAGACCGCAACAAGCTCATCAACACGCGCGACGCGATTTTTCTAGATATCGGGGCGAAGAATTCCGAGGAAGCGCGTCAGATGGGCATTCGGGTTGGCGATCCGGTCGTGCCGGATACGCGGTTCACGGTGTTGAACGGCTCGCAGAATTACTTGGGCAAAGCCTGGGACGACCGTGTGGGCTGCGCCATCATCTTGAACGTGATGCGGCACCTCGCACATAGCCCTCATCCCAACCAGATTTTCTACTTCGCGACGGTGCAGGGAGAGATTGGCTTACGCGGAGCGCACACGGCGGCTGATGTAGCGAAGGCAGATGTTGCGATCGCGCTCGAAGCGGCGTGAAACCCGACGAAGCGCAGGAAGTGCTTGGGGGAAGCCCAGGTCTTTTCCTCTTCAACACCAACCAGTTGCCGAACCGCAAGTTCGTGGCGCTGGCGCGTCAAACGGCGCGAGAAAATCGATTCCCTTGCAGGACGAACTCATTGTCATTTACGGAGATGACGCCGCGGAGATTCAGAAAAGCAATGGCGGCGCCCGACGATAACTCTGCTCGTGCCCACGCGATACACGCATGGGCATAACGGCGTGATAAATCGAGCCGAGTACGACCGCACCATCGAACTGCTGGAAGCGCTCATCTCAAAACTCGATGCAAGCGGAGTGAAACAATTGCGTGATTTTTCGCCTGCGCTGTAAACGTGTGCCGCAACCATCGAAGGCGGACAGACATTCAAGGTCAAGGCCGGAGACTGGCTGCTGATCCCGCCAGACACGCCACACCAGCCTAAGCCGGATCCCGGCGGCTTCAGCTACATGATTATGAAACTAAATGTCGGTATTTATCCGTGGAGCTTGGTTCGCTAGCGAACAAAATAAGCGCTGAAAATAACTCAGGTGAATACCCTCGTGACAACGGGGCATTACCTTACAGCAAATCGAAGGCGACGCTACCCACTTTGAGGAATGGTCTGCTTCGACCACGAAGTGTAACTTAGTTTTTACCCACCCTCGTCAGTGCTTCCGACGGTCCCCGGCTCACAGTCATTGATCACCGCACCTGTTTCCGCATCGCGGACAAAATACCGCGCCGCAGCGGAACGGCGCAGCAACGTCACCTGTTGTAATGCCTGCGCTCGCGTTTGCACATTGGCGATCCAGAGCGGACTGCCATCATCGAGCTTCTGAAAGATGTCGTAGCCGAGCTTCATAACGGTGCAACTCGCCTCTGGACGGCACGCTGATAGCTATCCGAATGAAATGTTTAGGAGTGAAAGGTAATGGTGAAGAACGAAACCGTCTGTTCAATTTTGAACAGACGAACAGTAGAGCCGCAGGTAGAAGAGAGGGCGCTCGTAAACGGGGAATTAGAACCAGGCTGGTTGTCCGTAGTTCGCCCAACAGAAGGCACAGGGGTAGTGCCAACATGAGGAGATCAATGAAATCACGCGGGCGAGGCTTGCTCGACGCGCAGCCGTACTTTTCAACGGCATTGCCGACGAGGAAAATTGCCGAATTCAAGGCGGGCCAAACGATTATTTCGCAGGGCGAGGAGTGCACGGACGTGCACTACATCGATGAAGGGATTGTAAAGCTAACGTCGGTTTCAAACCGCGGCCGCGGAGCGGTTCTGGGCATTCTGGGCTCGGGAGATTTCTTCGGTGAGAGCTGCATCAGTGGGCAGAGCGTGTACTTAACATCGGCTATTGCCCTGGTGCAAAGTAAAGTGAGCATCATCAAACGAAAAGCCATGGTGCGGCTGGTCGAAGAGGATCCAACCGTGTCCATGCGTTTCATCAACTATTTGCTGCTGCGGAACCTGCGAATGGAACAAAACCTGATGGATCACCTCTTTAATTCCAGCGAAAAACGGCTGGCCCGCACGCTATTGTTGCTGGCACGCTCTGGTGAAGAAGGTAAGCTGCCGCCCATTTTTGAGAAGATCAACCAGGACACGCTGGCGGAGATGGTGGGCACGACCCGCTCGCGGATCAAGTTTTTCATGAACAAATTCCGCAAGTTGGGATTCATTCATTACAACGGTGGATTGAAGGTGCACAACTCCCTCGCGCGCGTGCTCGAGGAATAGCGGCAGCGTCCCGCAAAGGCTGTGGCGTAACCGCTTCTCGGCTAAGAATTCCAAGCCACGCGGGAGAGCTGCCGCTTGCGGTTTTCCCATTCCGCGCCAGAAAGAATGCGCGGCGCGACTTCGATGAGACGTGGCGTCAGCTTGAAGACGGCCAGCGCCGTCCAAGGCTTCCCGTCGCGAGTGTGGAACGCGCGCTGGTTCAACGACTCGGCCATACGGTTGTACGAGTGATCCTGGACAACCATCTCGGCCAGGTGATTGAGAACCTGCATTTCAGTTGGATTATCTTCAAGATGTAGGCAATCGCTGGCGATGCGCGTGCCGTAGGGAATTTCCTCGCCGGAGATGAGTCCCTCGGATGGCGTGGCCGGCTCGGCTTGCACTTCGCGCTCCCACTCCACCGCAACCATGCGCCATCCAGCCGTTTCTCGCTGCTTGAGGTATTCGGCGCTGGGCCAAACCGAAAGAGCTTCTCGAATCCACTCCATCTTTTTCATGGAACGTCTCCTTGAGGACGCACTCGCTCAGGCGACTCAGACACACTCAGCTATGCCGGCAACGCGCAATTTCGCTGCCCAGTGGCTACAGCCTGTAAGTTATTGCAACGGAGCTAGTTAACTCGGAGCCAAGGTAGCGGCAATTCGCGCAAGCGTCCGTTCGTGGGATAGAGTTGTTGCACAGCCGAACACCCGCCCGTGTCTCTTGCCAAACCGCTTGCAAGTCAGCGCGGCTGGAACTGCTGTCGACCTAGGACCGCAAGAAGATTGCTGTAATCGTCGGTCCAAAGGATGGTGTGTCTTTTTAAAGCAATCGGGGTTGCTCTCTTTTCCAAGTTGGGGATTCGGAAGAGCTCCGGATTGCGTGAGAGCAGAATCCACAAGCTGTACTGGTCGCGAACTTGAACAGCGCTGAGCTGATATGCTTCACCAAGGCCGGCGATCACGGGCGCTAGTTCCAGGAAGCGACTAGAGATATTGAAGGCTAAGACGCCCCCACTCTCTCGCAAGTGACGAAGGTAAATCCCCACAGCTTCCCTGGTAAGAAGATGCACGGGCACAGCGTCGCTGCTGAAGGCGTCTGCCACCAGAACATCGAAGCTCTGGAGGTCTCCGCGTGCAGCCTCTCGTTCGAGTGAAAGCCTGCCGTCTCCCATCACGAGCTGAATCGATGCGGGTGAATCCTTTATGAACTGAAAATAGGGTTTGGGCAGATCGGACAGTGCCGGTACAGCAGGATCGATCTCGTAGAAGCGGAACACGTCGCCCGAACGCCCGTAAGAGGCGAGCGTTCCGACTCCTAGGCCAATTGTGCCGACCCGCAGGCTCTCTGTTCCAGAGACTCCGCGAGGATAATTAATCAGAAGTAATCCAATTCCACTGTCAGATCGATAATAAACTGTCGGTATGCTGCGCCGCTCGGCATCTTTGAACTGCGTTCCATGAACTGTGCTGCCGCAGACGAACTCAATCAGGTCGGGCGTCTCAATGACATATTTGACGCCAAAGAAGTTCCGTTTATAAAAAAGGATGTGCTGTAATCCGACGGCAGCGTAGGAGTAAGCGAGAACCGCGAACACGCCGAGTAAGGCCAGGGCGGTTATGGGTTGCCACGGGAAGCTGTAATCCGAAGTTGTTGGGGCAGCCTTCTTTCGATTTTTAACCAAGAGTCTTGCGCTCAGAAGAACCAAGGCAGCCATACCCCCCGCGTAATACTCATTTGTCAAAAAAGCTAGAGCTTTGATCCCGGGGAAGAGGCTCATCACGTGCGGCACCAGAAAAGCTCCTAACATGACGACAGCAGCGATCCAGGAAGCCCGCTCAGCGCGGCCGCTTCGGTCCTCAAGAACGAAGGCTAAGAAAATCAAGAAACCGCAGGAAAGCAAAGCGATCTGGAATTCCCAGAAGCCGCTAAAAATGGAGGGCGCAACTATAACGACGAAAATGCCGCCCAACGCGCCACCGACAGCAACCATGAAAAAGAATGCTGTGAGTTGCCGTGAAGCCGGTTTCGAGCGAGATAGCTCTCCGTGGCAAACCATGCACACGACGAATAGGGCCGCGCAAGAAACGATAATTTGCGCCGCGGTTTTGCCGTGATATCCGAGCGATTTTGGATTCAGGACCAAGCCAAGAAGAAGAAAATAGAGCGGCCAAAAAATCCTGCGCTGGTACCAGCGGTCGCTGTCAAAAGTGAAAATAAACGAGAGCAGATACAGGCTAAGGGGAAGGACCCACAGTAGTGGGATGACTGTCAGATCCTGACACAAGAGATTTGTCGTCGCGAGGAGAATGGTTGAGGAGCAGGCGCTGAACGCCACCCAGAGCAGATACTGGGCGGGCTGCGCGGCAGTGCTGTGGAACGATTTGGAACCCTGGACCGCTTGAGGTGACCCCTCGCCTGCTGTGTTGCCCGTCTTGTCTCGGATCCGCCACGCTATTCCCGCACACAAAGTAATGAAAACAAGGTACCCAGACGACCATAGCTGTGCCTGGTGTCTTAGCGTGAATACCCATTCCAGAAGGAATGGATAGCTCAGTAAGCCAAGCAGGGACCCCGCATTAGAAAGCGCGTAGAGCCGATAGGAAGAATTTCCCGCTCGCGTTCGGGCAAACCAACTCTGCAGCAGGGGACCAGTTGTGGATAACAGAAAGAAAGGAATCGCCACAGTAACTGCCAGCAGTTGCAGGATCTTCCAAACCGGGTTGTCGCCTGCTTGCGGCTTCCAATCCGGACCGGGAGTAAGTGGCGTGGCCCATTTCATCCAGACCAGCGCAAGCAAAGCCAACGCCGAAATCAAAAAAAACCCGTGTGTCAGGGCCTGTACGCGAAAGTTAAACCGGCTCGCAAGGAGATGGGAATACGCATAGCCGACCAGCAGGAGCACTTGAAAAAACAACATGCAGGTGGTCCAGACGGAGGGAGCGCCCCCAAACAAGGGCAAGATGTATTTGCCAATGACCAGCTGCACCTGAAACAGGAGGAACGCGCTGAGGAAAACAGTCGCGGCGAAAGCTACCGGCACCCACCGCGACTCGCTCTTTACAGGCAGTCGTAGCGCGCGCTGTGCGGTCGATTCCAGCTCAGCAGTTTGCAACTGTTGGATCATTTTTTGATTCTCACAGGCCGCTTCATCCTCCACAATTAATATCAAGCTTAGAATGACGTTTCCGATAACGCTTGGGCGTATGCAAACCCTCGGCAAGGTATGATGGCGACATGTACGCGCAAAAGTTCAAGGTCCAGCTCGTAATCCGTGGCCAGCGGCGTGATTGCCCACTCGAGTGGCTGGACCAATTTTGCATGCGGAATTTCACGAATTCGGCGGAGTTCGACGATACGCTACCATTAGAAACCGGCGCTGTGGAAGTGAGCTTTCGGGTCACGCCAGAGCGCTTCGCCGAAAGCCTGGGCGCATGGCTGAACCAGCGAGGAAAAGGCGAAGGCGAGCCGGTGCAAGTGGAAATATCTAAACTCGATTGAGGTTACGCCGCGGGTTCGCGCTTTTCGCCGCTGAGAACTGCTCTGATTTCGGGCAGCGCCGCGTTAACAGCAGCCTCGCCCACAGCAACGAGATCCCTGGTGCGGGTGAAGTCGTCCCACACGAAGGGCTTAACGTCCGGCTCGATGATTACGTCGGCTTGCTGGCGCCACGCGATATCCCCATGCCGCTGGATAATATTGAAGGAACGGCTGATCACATCCGCGACCGTTCGTGGATCTTCCAGATTGCCGGCTTCAAGATAAATCGCAATGATGACATCCGCGCCAAGCAGCAGGGCGCCTTCGACGGGAACCGGCGCCGTCAAAAATCCGTCAACCAGTGTGCGCCCTTCAAATTGAATGGGAACGAACAGCCCCGGATAAGCGCAGGAGCCTCGCAGCACCGGGGCGATTAACCCCTTTGTGTAATAAACCGAGACGCCCGCATTGATGTCCGTGGCGGCGATGGCCAGCGGCGTCTTCAGCTCTTCGAATGTCTTCACGCGCGTGAATCGCGCAAAATAATTCGCCAGGCGCTGGTTCGTGGCCAGCCCGAGCCAAGAGGGAGTCCAGCGGCCGAAGTCGGCGAAGCTCGTAGTGCTGGCGATGCGCTGCATTTCGTCCAGCGGCACGCCGGCGCAGTAGCAGGCCCCGATCAAGGCCCCGACGCTCGTGCCGGCGATACAGTCAATGGGAATTTCTGCATCCACCAAAGCCCTGATCACACCGACGTGCGCGATGCCCCGCGCAAAGCCGCCGGCCAGCGCTAGTCCCACGCGCGGGCGTTCCGTTCCCGGGCGCTCTTCGCCAGTTGCGAAGGAACGAAATTTGTCTTTCGCGTTCCGCAGCCAGTCCAGCGCGTTGGTTACTTTGTCTTCGAGCATTGCGGCACTCATTTTAGTGCTAGTTGGGCCACCGCGCGGCATCTGGTTTGACCGGGGAATGCTGGTTTTGTAACCTGTCCTGCCATCTTGTTTACCTGAAAAGAGCATCCATGAAACGTCGTATCGAAAAGGCTGTGGTCTTGGGCGCGGGGACTATGGGTTCGCGCATCGCCGCACATTTTGCGAATGCGGGACTGCCGTGCATTTTGCTGGATATTATTCCGCCGAATTTGCCGGCCGGCACAGCTGCCGCGGAGCGAAATAAGATTGTTCGCGCGGGCCTCGAAGCTGCGAAGAAGTCCAAACCTGCGGCCTTCTTTACCTCTGCGCTGGCGGAGCGCGTGGCCATCGGCAATTTTGAAGACGACCTGGCGCGTTGCGCGGAAGCGGACTGGATCATTGAGGTGGTCGCGGAGAATTTGGAGATTAAACGGAATCTGCTTTCGCGCGTGGCGCAATATCGTAAACCCGGCGCCATTGTTACTACCAACACATCCGGTCTGCCTGTGCACTTGATTGCAGAAGGCATGAGCGAGGAATTTCAGCGGCACTGGGCGGGCACTCATTTTTTTAATCCGCCGCGGTACCTGAAATTGGTGGAGGTAATTCCGGGGCCGAAGACCTCGCCCGAAGTGCTCGAGACTCTCAGTGATTTTTGCGATCGCCGACTCGGCAAAGGCGTGGTGATTGCCAAAGACACGCCGAACTTTATCGCCAATCGCATTGGGACGTTTTCGATGTTGAACGCTTTGCGTTTGATGGGCACGTTGGGGATGACGGTGGAAGAAGTCGATGCGTGCACGGGGCCGGCGATTGGGCAGCCGAAGTCCGCGACGTTTCGAACGGCGGACATCGTCGGTATCGATGTTCTCGTGCACGTGGTGAAAAACATTTACGAGTCCGTGCCTAACGACGAATCGCGCGAAACGTACCGCGTGCCCGTGCTGGTGGAAGAGATGGTGCGGCGCGGCTGGCTGGGCGATAAGACCGGGCAAGGGTTTTACAAGCGCGTCAAAGGTGATGGCGAACGAGAAATTCTGACGCTGGACGAACACACCATGGAATATCGCTCACGGCAGAAGGCGCGCTTCGCGTCCATCGAAAACGGCAAGACGATCGAAGACACCAGACAGCGCTTGCGCGCGCTACTCGGGCCAATTCTCGAAGGGCAAAAGGGTGATAAAGCGCAGCAATTTTTGTGGGGCTCCATTTCAGAGACGTGTCTCTACGCCGCGCGACGCGTGCCGGAGATTTCTGAGAGCGTTGTGGACGTGGATCGCGCGATGCGTTGGGGCTTTGGCTGGGAGCTTGGCCCCTTCGAAGTAATGGACGCGATTGGCGTCAAGGCATTTGCAGAGCAGGTGCGGAAGGAAGGGCGTGCGCTACCCGCGGCGATTGAGAAGCTGCTGGCCAGCAGCAGAAGCTCATTCTACGAGTCGGCAAAGGGCGCGACCACGATCTTTGATCTTGCAAGTGCCTCGGCAAAAGTGGTCGACGTACCCGCCGGTGTGCTGCTTCTCAAATCTCTAAAGGATGCTGGGCGCGAAGTCGAGCGCAATTCGGGGGCGAGCCTGATCGATCTCGGCGACGGCGTTGTGTGTTGCGAATTCCACGCAAAGATGAACGCGATCGGCGGGGACTTGATCGCCATGCTGCACAAGGGCCTCAAGCGGCTGACCAGCGACTTTGACGCGATGGTGATCGCGAACGATGCAGTCAATTTTTCCGTCGGCGCGAATTTGATGCTGGTATTGGTGGCCGCGCAAGAGCAGGAGTGGGACGAGATTCACATGGCTGTCAAGCAATTCCAGAACGCGAATCTGGCACTGAAATATGCGCCGAAGCCCGTGGTGGCTGCACCTCAGGGGATGGCCCTCGGCGGCGGCTGTGAGATCAGCTTGCATGCAACGCGAATTCAAGCGGCAGCCGAGGCGTACATTGGTTTGGTGGAAACTGGCGTTGGGCTGATTCCGGGCGGTGGAGGCTCGAAAGAAATGCTGATTCGCGCGAACGAGCGGGCCGCAAGCGGAGAGGATTTGGACTTGTTCCACGCGCTGCGGCCGATCTTTGAAACTGTCGCCATGGCCAAGGTGGGCACCAGCGCCGAGGAATCGCGCGAGCTAGGCTTTCTGCGCCGCGAAGACGGCGTCTCCATGAACCGCGACAGGCTGGTGGCTGACGCCAAGGAAGTGGCGCTGGCGCTGTTCCGCGGCGGTTACAAACCCGCGGCGGCAAATTGGCAGGAAGGCGCGCAGTCGACGCAAATCAAAGTGCTCGGAGAGCAATTCCTTGCAACCGCGAAGATGGGTGTTCATCTGCTGGTGCGCGGCGGCTACGCATCGGAATACGACGCGCACGTGGCGCGCAAGCTGGCCAATATCTTGGCTGGCGGCCCCTTGACCGCACCACAAACGGTCAGTGAGCAATACGTTCTGGATTTGGAGCGCGAAGCGTTCGTGTCCCTTTGCGGTGAAAAGAAGACCCAGGAGCGCATCGCCCACACTTTGAAGACGGGCAAACCTCTCCGAAATTAGCCGCACTCAGCGCACCAAAAGCGCGTAAAAGCGTATTGAATTATCGATTCATAGTGCGCTACGCTAGCTGACGGAAGGTGCGCCTTGCAAAAGCTCCTGGCCCCGCGCGAAGCGGCCAACATCCTGGGCATCAGCTATCCGACCCTGAAGCAGTGGATTTATCGCGGCAAGCTCAAGACCGCCAAGACTCCCGGCGGACACCATAGAGTCCCCGAAAGCGAGATCGACCGCTTATTTCCCAAAAAACTGGAACGCGGCGACATCGAGACACGGCGCGGCAATTTCCGCAAAATCAGCGGACGCAATCAACTGTTCGGCCGCGTCCTGGACGTGAAATACAGCGGTCTTCTCGCGCAAGTCACGCTGAAGATTGGCGAACAGCAAATCACCGCGATTATCACCGCGGATGCAGCCAAGGAAATGCGCCTCAAAACCGGAGAGCGCGCGGCCGCGCTGATCAAGTCGACCGAAGTGATGATTCTGCGCGTATGAGGCTGCTCCTAAGAATTCAAGGTCTGAGCAATTTCGTGAGATTTCCTTTGCGCTACCTAATATTGCTTTCCGCGCTGCTGGTTTCCCTACCTGCTGGCGCCGCGCAGGAAATTCGCGTCGCGGCGGCAGCGGATTTGAAATTCGCGCTGGATGGACTCGGCACGCATTACGAGAAGCAAACGGGAAGAAAGATTGACGTAAGTTACGGCTCAAGCGGTAATTTCTTCGCGCAAATTCAGAATGGCGCGCCTTTCGATGTCTTTTTGTCAGCGGACATCGAATACCCGCGCGAGCTGGATGCCGCCGGTCTCGCTGAGCCAGGAACGCTGTATGAATATGCGCTCGGACGGATCGTAATTTGGATGGCCGCCGATAAACGCGTTGATTTGGCTAAGCTTGGCTGGCAAGCGCTCCTGGATCCGAGCATCCAGAAAATTGCCATCGGGAATCCCGAGCACGCACCGTATGGACGCGCTGCCGTAGCGGCGCTGCGCAGCGCAGGAATCTACGAGCAAGTCCGCGCCAAGCTCGTCTACGGCGAAAACATCGCGCAAGCGGCGCAATTCGTCGCATCGGGTAACGCGCAGGCTGGAATTCTGGCCTTGTCGCTGGCGATTTCTCCTCCGATGCGAGAAGGCAAGCGTTGGAAAATTCCAGCAAACATGCATCCTCCGATTGAGCAAGCCGCTGTAATCCCAAAAAGCGCCAAAGACAAAGACGGCGCGCGAGCCTTTTTAACATTTCTAAAAAGTGCCGGGGCTCGGAAGATTCTCGAGTCCTACGGATTCAGCCTTCCGGCTCCCGACACGGCTAACGCGCAAACACAATGAACATCGAGGCGCTGCTGCTTTCCATTCGATTGGCTCTTTGTGTCTCCGCCATTCTCTTTGTGATCGGTGTTCCGCTGGCATACTGGCTGGCCTATTCGCGATGGCGTTGGAAGTTTTTACTGGAAGCGGTAGTGGCTTTGCCGCTGGTACTGCCGCCCACGGTATTAGGGTTTTACATGTTGCTGGCCATGGGCCCGCGCGGAGCACTCGGACAATTGTGGTATGCGGCGTTTGGGCACGGACTGGCCTTTACGTTTGCGGGCTTGGTGATCGCGTCGGTGCTGTACAGCTTGCCCTTTGCCGTGCAGCCGCTGATTGCGTCATTTGAAACGGTGGATCGCAAGCTGCTCGACGCTTCAGCTGTTTTAGGCGCCGGCAGCATGCGCACGTTTGGCCGCATCATACTGCCTCTGTCCGTCCCAGGAATCATCACAGCGCTGGTGCTGAGCTTCGCGCACACTCTCGGCGAATTTGGCGTCGTGCTGATGGTCGGCGGCAACCTCGCGGGAATCACGCGCACAGTCTCCATCGACATCTACGATCGCGCGCAATCCCTCGACTATGCTGGGGCCAGCCGCACCGCGTTACTGCTACTCGTGATTTCCTTCGTCGTCTTGTCAGCGGTGTATGGAGTGAATCGTCGAGCCAGCCGCCGCGCATGGGCCCCCTGGCCAGTAAGATGAGCTCCGCAACGCTAGCTGCGAGCGTGCGAAAAATGCGTCGCGGCGACGCCTCAACATTCTTCTTGCTTGATGTCCAAATGGAAGTACTGCCTGGCATCAGTATCCTCTTCGGTCCATCGGGCGCGGGGAAATCGACTTTGCTGGACTGCATCGCGGGACTCGCGCAACCGAACGAAGGTCGGATTGCAATCGACGGCGACGCGATCTTCGATTCTGAAAAAGGGTTGAACGTGCCGCCGCAAGGCCGGCGGATCGCATACGTGTTCCAGTCGTTGGCGCTGTTTCCACACATGAGTGTAGAGGCCAATGTTGCTTATGGTTTGACGCACGCGCCGGAGCAGACCAGAGACGAACGCGTCTCGGAAATCCTGAAAATGTTCCGCGTGGAACAATTTCGCAAGCGCAGACCGCGCGAGATTTCTGGCGGCGAACAACAGCGAGTCGCGCTGGCCCGCTCGCTGGTGACCCAGCCTCGCGTTCTGCTGCTGGATGAGCCGCTCACGGGTCTCGATGCTGAGCTAAAGGGCTCCATCATCGACGACTTGCGGGCCTGGAATTCGGCCCACAAAATTCCGATCTTGTACGTAACGCACAGCCGCGAAGAGGTGGACGCGCTCGGCGAACGAGTAATCGCGCTGGAGCACGGCAAAATCGTGAGTGAAGGAACTCCGCGCGAAGTTCTGGATGCGCCGCGCCGCCGCCGGCTGGCGCAAGCGGCGGGATTCGAGAATTTGCTAAGCGGCACAGTATTGGATTTGCGGGAACCGGATGGCGTCATGCGCGTGCGCCTTGCAGATGCCGCCTGCGAAATCGAAGTGCCCCTTGGGCACGCTGCCCCCGGAGATCGCGTGCGGGTAGCCACCCGGGCCGGAGACATTCTGTTGGCCACTGAACCGCCGAGAGCGTTGAGCGCGCGCAATATCCTTGAAGGAAAAATCACCTCGATAGAGCGCCGTGGCACATTGGTTGTTGCGCGCGTGGATTGCGGCGTCGTTTTTACGGTTCATGTGACGCCTGGCGCGGAACGGGTTTTGGAACTTGCCGTAGGAAAAAAAGTGTGGCTCGTGCTGAAGACTCACTCCTGCCACTTCGTCGAAGGCTAAATGGCCGGTTAGCTATCGCGATTCAACTGGATCTGTTGGGCGCAGGCGCAGCCGTGCCTGTCCTGGGAACCAGCTTGCGGTAGCGTTCCCCAGTCGGCAGAATGAACCTCCATCGCCCATGACGCCTAATGCAAGCACGGCTTCACGCTCAGGAAATATCCGTATTCGGCAGGCTTCCGACGGCGACGTTGAAGAACTCACGCGCCTGATCAACGCGGCCTTCGTTGTCGAGCAGGTGGTATTTGACGGCGATCGCGTGGATGACTTGGGCGTGCGCGCGTACATGGGCAGCGGCACATTTCTGATCGCGGAAGATTCAGGCGGACTAAATACAAGGGGACTGGTCGGGTGCGTTTATATCGAGACCCGCGGCGAGCGCAGCTATCTGGGCCTTCTTTCCGTGCAGCCGGCGCGGCAAGGAGTGGGAATTGGCCGGCAACTGGTGACCACCGCGGAGAACTTTGCGCGCGAATCGGGTTCTCGCGTGATGGATTTGCGCGTTATCAGCGCGCGCGGCGAACAGTTGCTGCCTTTTTACCGACGTCTCGGATACGAATTCGTTCGCACCGAGCCATTTCCCGCAGACTTAGCCGCGAAGGCTCCCTCGCATTACATTCTGATGTCCAAGCCGCTCATTTGAAGCGCAGATTAATGCTACTCGAAATAGAAATCCTCGCGCCTCGCTCTGCAAAACTCACAGTTAGTTTTTAAATCACAGCCGATTTAAGGCAGAATACGGACCCTGTCCGTTTGTGAGGAGGGTGGATGAATCGCAGAAGCATCATCGCTGGAGTTGTGTTTGCGGCTGTGTCGCTTGCGCCGCTTGGAACGCGCGTCACCGCTGATGAGCAAACATTGTATGGCTATTCGGCGGAGTCTTCTCGGACCGAGCGCCAATGGGAAGAAAAGCTTCGCGCGATTCCCAGCCCGGACAATTTGCGCTCCTACATGCAGCACCTGTCCGCCCGTCCGCACAATGTCGGCTCCGCTTATGACAAGGAAAACGCCGAATGGATTCTGGGGAAGTTCAAAGAGTTCGGGCTTGATGCGCATATCGAGCAGTTCGACGTGCTGTTCCCCACGCCGAAAGAGCGTGTTGTTGAGCTGGTTGATGGAGGCCCGAAATTTGTGGCCAAGCTGCAGGAGCCGCCGGTTCCGCAGGATCCCACCTCAAGTCAACAGAACGAGCAGTTGCCCACCTACAACGCGTATTCGATTGACGGCGACTTCACCGCGCCCCTGGTCTATGTGAACTACGGCGTTCCGGAAGATTACGAGCAACTGGAACGCATGGGCGTTTCCGTTAAGGGCGCGATTGTTATAGCGCGCTATTTTCATTCCTGGCGTGGTATCAAGCCTAAAGTTGCTGCCGAGCATGGCGCGGTGGGCTGCATTATCTATTCCGACCCTCACGAAGACGGCTTCGTGCAGGGGGATACATTTCCGACCGGCGCGTGGCGTCCGAAAGACGGTGTGCAGCGCGGAAGCGTCGCGGACATGCCGGTCTATCCAGGCGATCCACTGACGCCCGGAGTCGGCGCCACGAAAAATGCCAAGCGATTGAACATAAAGGATGCGCCGACAATTACGAAAATCCCCGTCCTTCCGATTTCGTACAGCGATGCGCAGCCGCTGCTCGCCGCGTTGACGGGGCGTGTCGCGCCGGACGGTTGGCGCGGCGGCTTGGGCGTTACCTATCACGTCGGACCGGGCCCCGCGAGGGTTCACTTGAAGGTGAAATCGAATTGGGACATCAAGCCCGTGTATGACGTGATCGCGAAAATTCCGGGCTCGGCGTTTCCGGACGAATGGGTGATTCGAGGGAACCATCACGATGCGTGGGTGAATGGCGCGGAAGATCCGGTATCGGGTGCGGTCGCGGTGCTCGAAGAAGCGCGCTCCTTCGGCGAACTCCTTAAAGCCGGATGGAAGCCGAAGCGCACCATTATTCTCTGCTTGTGGGACGGCGAAGAGCCTGGCTTGCTGGGCTCGACGGAATTTGCGGAGGAGCATTACGACGAACTGCGCGCGCATGCCGTCGCTTACCTCAACTCGGACAGCAATGGCCGGGGTTATCTGGGCATCGAAGGCTCTCATACGCTTGAGAAATTCAGCAACGATGTTGCGCACGATATTTCCGATCCGGAGACGCAGCTTTCGGTTTGGAAGCGTAGCCGCCTGCACGAAATCGCTGGAGCAAAATCTGCTGAACAGCGCAAGGAGATCCGCGAACGCGCGGACCTGCGCATCCCGGCGCTCGGTTCGGGCTCAGACTACACGGCGTTTCTACAGCACGATGGCGTGGCTTCCCTCAACATCGGATTCGGTGGGGAAGATGGCGGCGGTATCTACCACTCCGTCTACGACGATTTCTACTGGTACACGCATTTCAGCGATAGCGATTTTGTTTACGGCCGCGCGCTCGCGCAAACCGGCGGAACTGCCGTGATTCGTCTCGCCGATGCTGAGCTGTTGCCGTTTGAATTCGGCGACTTTGCGGACACCGTTCAGACGTACGTGAAAGAGCTGAAAGCGCTGTCGCAGAAGACGCAGGATGACATTCGCGAGCGCAACCGCGAAATAGAGGAAGGTGTATTCAAGGCTACCGACGATCCGCGCCATCCCCTCGTTGCGCCGCCAGCGGAGGCCGTACCGCCGCATTTGAATTTCGCACCGCTCGAAAACGCCGTCGAGGAAGTCGCGCGCAGCGCAGCCGAATACCGGAAAGCATTCGATCAAGCCAGCGCCAATGGCGGCGCGCGGCTCGCTTCCACTTCGCTGGCCGAAGTAAACCATCTGCTGATGGAGAGCGAGCGCAAGCTCACCAACTCTCAGGGCCTACCGAATCGGCCGTGGTTCAAGCACCAGCTCTACGCGCCAGGTTTCTACACTGGCTACGCAGTCAAAACTATGCCTGCCGTGCGCGAAGCCATCGAACAGAAACAGTGGAAGCAGGCGGATGAAGCCATCGTCGTGGTTGCTGGCGTTTTGCATGATGAAGCGGCGCTGATCGCATCGGCGGCCAGCAATCTAGCCGCCGCAAAGTAAGCTGCGGAGTAGCGCCGTAACACTCGTAGAAGCATCTGAACTGTTGCTAGTCCGAGCTGTCGCCGAGGAGCGCACATTCCGTCCTACAACCTCGCCATCGTGGGCTTTGGAAATGTTGGCAGAGCATTTCTGCGCCTGCTGATCTCGAAAGAGACGGAGCTTCGCCGCCGCTATGACGTGCGCTGGAGGCTCACGGGCGTGGGAACGCGCCGGAACGGTTGGCTTGCCGATCCGGATGGTTTACATCCGCTGGCCATTCTGAATGGACGCTGGCCAGCGCAGCATCACGCTTCGCCAGCACGAAATGTGCGCGAGTGGCTGGAACAGGCCAGAGCGGATGTGTTGTTTGAGGCGAGTTCGCTGGATGTACACACCGGTCAGCCTGCTATCGACCACATCAAAGCTGCATTGGAATTGGGCGCTCATGCAGTCAGCGTGAATAAGGGGCCGATCGTGCATGCGCTCGGCGAACTAACCTCCTTGGCGCGAGAGAAGGGCAAGAAGTTTTTGTATGAAGCGACAGTTATGGATGGCGTGCCGATTTTCTCGATGTTTCCGCTCGGCTTGCCGGCTACCGAGTTGCGTGGCTTTTCTGGCGTGCTGAATTCCACCACCAATGTTGTGCTCACGGAAATAGAGAAGGGGCGCTCTTTTGAGGAGGGAGTCAGGCGGGCGCAGGCCATGGGCGTGGCGGAAACCGATCCGAGTGCGGACTTGGACGGCTGGGATGCCGCGGTCAAAGTCGCGGCGCTTGCGATCGTGTTGATGAACGCGCCTGTGCGGCTCGAGCAAATTCGGCGCACCGGCATTCGCGACATCGGTGAAGAAAAAATCCGCTCAGTTCGCGCGTCGGGCATGCGTTACAAGCTGGTGTGCCGGGCCGAACGCCGCGGTGATGGCGTGGACTGTAGCGTGCAGCCAGAGCTACTTCTCGCGTCCGATCCGCTTGCAAACTTGGAAGGCACAAGCTCTGCGGTTCGTTTTGATCTGGATGTTTTCGGATTATCTCTGGTCGAGCACAATCCAGGAATCGAAGCGACCGGGTACGGCTTGCTCGCAGATTTCCTTCGCGCCGTTTGCGGCTAGCGACGGGGACTGCCGCTGGTTTGGCTGCATCCTAAAGCGTTTCTCATCGCTTGTAGTTCGCGGCGTATGCTGGCGTCGGAATCGCCGGATCGCACCGTTCGTCGCGAATGGGCGGCTCAGCCTGCAAACGCAGCGGCACAATCCCGGCCCACACCTTCAGCGCGTAATCTTCTTCGTCATCCTGAACAGGACCTGAGCGAATCTTCGCCGAAACCTCTGTCAGCGGGAGCTTCAAAATGCTCGTAGCCTTGAGCTCCTTCTCATTCGGTTGCCGCGCGTCTTCCCAGCGCCCCGGCAAAATCTTCTCGGTGAAGGCACGCAGTGCTTCAACTTTTTCGCCAAGTGCTTCCACCAGAGTCGCCTTGCCCAGTGCCACCACTGAGCGATAGTTCATCGAGTGATTGAACACGGATCGCGCAAGCACGAACCCATCCGTGAGCGTGACTGTGATGCACACGGAAATGCCGGTGGACGCGCCGCGAAGCATGCGGCTTGCTGCCGACCCATGAAAATAAATCGCATCGCCCACACGCGCGTACAGCGTCGGAATCACAAACGGCTGATCCTGCGCCGAAAATCCAACGTGACACACAATTCCTTCGTCAAGAATTTGGTAAATTGTTTCTCGATCGTAGGCTCCGCGATGCGGCTCTCGGACCACACGCGTGCGTTCCGTCGGCGTAAAACTCTCGGGCACGATTCACCTCTTGAGAAACGTAGCGCTGAGTCGACTGGTAAGGTCACTCCAAAAAAAGACAGCTGGCGCTAGCGCGGCATGAGTGAAGAACAGAAATTTATCGTAACACGCTCAGCGGCATTTCAGCGGGAGCGCACGTTATGAGAAACTAGCTGGCCGGACAATTTGGCTGCACACTCGTGAGACAAAAATGAGCACACCCGTTTTTCAGGAAACAGGCAGGAAGCCGTTCGATTCCGCATGGGTACGAGCGCAATTTCCATCCCTCAGATTACAAGTGAACGGCCAACCCGCGGCGTTTCTTGACGGGCCCGCGGGCACCCAAGTCCCCAAACAAGTGATCGACGCTGTGCAGAACTATTTTGCTTCGTCCAACGCGAATACGTGCGGCGCATTCGCCACCAGCCGTGCCAACGACGCGATAATCGCGTCAGCGCGAACAGCCATGGCCGACTTTTTCAACTGTGATGCGGATGAAGTCGTGTTCGGCCAGAACATGACCACGATCACGTTCGCGCTATCTCGCGCGATTGGCCGGGAGCTTTCGGCCGGAGACGAAATCGTAGTCACTTCGCTGGACCACGATGCCAACGTCGCGCCCTGGCGCGCGCTGGAAGAAAAAGGTGTCGTCATCCGCCAGGTCGATATTCGCGAAGCGGACTGCACGCTCGATCTCGATGATTTAAAGCGCAAGATCACCTCGAAAACAAAGCTCGTCGCCGTCGGCTACGCCTCAAACGCCGTGGGCACGATCAATCCCGTCGCGCAAATCACCAAGCTCGCCCATGATGCCGGGGCGCTCATGTTCATAGACGCGGTTCACTACGCGCCGCACGGCTTTATCGACGTTCGCGCGCTCGATTGCGATTTCCTGGTCTGCTCACCCTACAAATTCTTCGGTCCCCACATGGGCACTCTTTACGGCAAACGCGAGCGCCTGCTGCAATTCCGTCCGTACAAAGTGCGGCCCGCGACCGACGCGCTTCCCGATCGCTGGGAGACCGGCACGCAAGTGCAGGAGCTGATCGCAGGAATCGGCGCCGCCGTCGATTACCTTGCCGAGCTTGGCCGCCGCCATGATCCGACCGCCGCGGATCGTCGCAGCGCCCTGCTCGCCGCCTATCGCGTCACGCACCAGCACGAGACATCGCTGCTCGCGCGTCTGATCGACGGCCTACTCACGATCCCCAAGCTGCGCTTTTTTGGCATCAGCGACAAGAATCGTTTCCACGAACGGTGCTCCACCATTTCTATCCGCATCGGCGAGCGCAATCCCACTGAAATCGCGAAATTTCTCGGCGACCGCGGCATCTTCACTTGGGATGGAAACTATTACGCCCTAAATCTAAGCGAACGGCTCGGCGTCGAAAAACTAGGCGGCTTCCTCCGCATAGGCCTCGTCCACTACAACACCGCCGAAGAAGTCGACCGTCTCCTGGTCGCCCTCCGCGAGTTCGCCATCCGTTAGCGGCTATCTCATTTTCCGCAGCCGGTCAGTTTCCGGTTAGCCCGTCGCTCGGGAACAATCGCCAGGAATGGCCACAAATCAGATTTGAGGAAGGGTTATCGGTCATTCCGGCGAAGGACTATTCATACCTTAGCGCTTCCATGGGCTCGACGCGCATGGCGCGGCGCGCGGGAATGTAGCAGGCGGCGAGGGCGACGAGCGCCAGCACCACCGCAACGCCAACAAATGTGGCCGGATCGCCCGCTCTGACTCCATAGAGCAGATTGGTGAAGCTCGATAGCAATCGAGTGAGAATCGCTGCGGCCGCGATGCCCACGGCGAGTCCGGCGAGAGCCAGCCGCAGGCCTTGACCGATGATCATCCGGAAAACGCCGCTCCGCTCCGCGCCGAGCGCCATGCGAATGCCAATCTCGTGTACGCGCTGGCTCACAGAGTAGGAAATCACGCCGTAGATTCCGACCGAGGCCAGCAGCAGCGCCAGACCCGCAAACACTTCAAGCAATATCATCGGAAAGCGTTGCGAGGACATCGATTCCGAAGCGATGTCCTGCATGGTGCGGACGTCATAGACCGGCTGATCTTTGGCAATTTCGTAAACGACATTCTTGACCGCAGGTATGAGGGCGGCGGCCGGTAGAGAGGTGCGAACAAGTATCGCGGCGTTCGGAAACCCCTGCGACCCGATCACCCACTCATCGGGAATTTGGTACAGCGGAAAATACGCTTGGGCTTGAGTGAAGGAGTTCTCGTTGCCCAAGCCCCACTGTTTGACGTGGCCCACCACGCCGACGATGCGGCAAGGGCCCCAAGGCGGCGTCCAGCCGAAATTCAAGCCCTGACCGAGCGGATCCTGGCCGCGAAAATAAGTGTTGGCAAAGACGGTGTCGATCGCCGCAACGCACGGGGACTTCGTGGTGTCTTCCTGCGTGAAAAAACGGCCGCGGACCAGTGGTATTCCCATCGCGCGGAGATAATCCGGACCCGTGTCGAATACCATCATCCGCGGAGCCGCCTGAACCAGGGTGGGCTTTTGTGATCCAATCCAGAAAGGGGCGACATTGTCCTCGCCGACGAGAGGAACAATGTAGGTAAAGTCCACCGCCTGCACGCCCGGAATCATGCCAACGCGCTCAAGGAACTGCCGGTACGCGGCGCGCATGCTCGCAGCCGTCTTGGTCAACGAAGGCGAAAAACCCACCTTGAAAGTGATGACGTGCTGGGTGTCGAAGCCAGTATTGCTGTCCCACATGTGGCGGATGGTGCGGAACAGGAGGCCTGCGCCGACGAGCAGCACCAGCGTCAGAGCCATCTGCACAACGACGAGGCTGTTTTGCACGCGATGATGCGCGCTGGTCGTGCCGCGGCCTCCCTCTTTCAGCGAGGTTTGCAAATCGGTCTTCGAACTTTTCAGCGCGGGCGTGAGGCCGAAGAGGATTCCCACGGCAACCGAAACGCCGAGCGTGAAGAGCAAAACCGCAGCGTTCACGCCGATATTTTCGGTGCGCGGCAAACTTCCCGGCACCGCCGCCAGCACCGGCGCGACGCCCCATCTTGCAATGCCAAGCCCGAGGCCCGCGCCAGCGACAGAAAGGAGCGTGCTCTCGGTGAGCAACTGCCGCACCACGCGCGAGCGGCTCGCGCCCAGCGCGGAGCGAATCGCAAACTCGTTCGTGCGCGCCGCGGAGCGCGCCAGCAGGAGATTGGCGACGTTCGCGCAGGCGATCAGCAAGACCAGACCCACAGCTCCCAGGAGCAGCAGCAGCGTTGCGCCGACGTTTCCGATCATCACTTGCTTGAGCGGGACCACATCTGTTCCCAGGCCCCGATTCGCGTCGGGGTAGAGCTGCTCGAGATGGGCCTGGATCGTGCTCATTTCTGCCTGTGCCTGAGCCATGCTTACGCCGGGCTTCAACCGCCCGATGGACAGGATTGCCGGCGCGCCGCGCGGGTCGAGCATGAGGGGGTCGCCCTGTCCGAGCGGTGTGTAAACATCTACCTCGTGGTCCCCGAAATGAAAACCGCGCGGAAGCACCCCGACGATGGCATAGCCAATTCCGTTTAAGGTTAGGGACTTGCCGAGCGCTTGCGGATTGCCGCCAAAGCGATTTCTCCAAAAAGAGTTGCTGACGATGACCACAGGCGCTCCGCCGCGCTGGTCTTCCTGCTGAGAAAAATTGCGGCCCAAGGCGAGCTCTACACACAGAGTGGTGAAAAAATCTGCGGAGACGTTCTCGCCGAGAGCATGTTCAGGGGTGCCGGGACTTGTTAGATCATAATTCTGCCATCGGAGCGCGGCCATTTGCTGGAACGAGCCAGCGCTGCGTCGCCAATCCTGGAAGTTTGGATACGAAGGCCAAACGGTGTGCTTGAAATGTAGATTGTTCTCCCAGATCACGACCAAGCGTTCCGGCTGGGAATAAGGCAGCGGGGCCAATAAAACGCCGTTGACTACGCTGAACATCGCGGTATTCGCGCCGATACCGAGGGCCAGAGTAACTACGGCGATGGCAGTGAAGCCAGGGGATTTGCGCAACACGCGGAGGCCGTAACTCAAGTCCTGAATAAGCGTCCCCATACTGACCACTGTCTCCTGTCTCTACGCCAAGGAGCACGTGGGAGCAATCGTATCGCAAGAAACACGCATCCTCTAGCTCTTCTAGCTCTTCCGATGGCTCCGGACGGGTTGTCGGCTAACCGGACATCATGTGATTCCCCAAGTTCCGTGGGGGAACAGTTCCAATGCGCCGGGGGCCGCAGTCTTCGTTTTTAACGCTGCCGGCCTCGACTTTCCCCGACCGTTCGAACGGTTAACCAATAATTAATAATAGTTCTTGACTAACATCAGCAGGCCGCGTATTCTGTACCCGATTTTCGGACCTCAAGCTGGATTCTTCGCGGCTTGCCCCGATAAGACCGGGGATCCGTCCACTCTGACCAGAACGACAGAGCCACCGCCGCCGCAGGTCCTCGGTAAAACCGGGACGCACCTCCACTTCGCGGCCGCACAAAAAGGGCAAACAAGATGTCCCCAGCCCACCATCGCTATCGCTTTCCCATCGCCAATCCTCTCTGTGTGCTCTGTGCCCTCTGTGGTGAATCCTTCTTTCCCTTATCGATTTTTAACCCCTGTCCCTCCATCAACTTACAAATTGCTCTTTTCGCAATTCCCTTGTTTTCAGCATCTTCTGCGTTGCCCCCTGTTATTTCCAAATCCCACTTACAAAGGAAACCTTTAATGTCTCAGCAAACTGCTAACTCTCGCTTCATCAACAACTCCGCTCGTTGTACCCATTTCTACCCCAACGGTCGCCGCTGCCGTCTCAACCCGACCGGCGCCAACCCCAACTTCTGCCCCGCCCACGCTCCGCTCGCCGCAAATCAGCTCGACGCCGCAGAAATCGCCTCTACTCTCACCTAAATCTCGACGACTTCACCTCCGCCGCTCAGATCAACGACTTCCTCTCCCGCCTGCTCCTCCTCCTCGCGCAAGACAAAATCTCCACGCGCCGCGCCGCCGTCCTCGCCTACATCACCAACCAGCTCCTCCGCACCCTCCCCGCCATCGCCAGAGAGGAAAACGCCGAGCCCACCACGATCATCTTCGACATGCCCGGCCCAGACCGCGACCGCCAAGCCCCAGACGAAAATCCGCCGCACCCCACCGGCACGCCCAGCCACGACAAGGTGCCCGCGTGAACTCAGTCTGTTGGCATGGGTCGAACTCGAACTTCTCTCGGCGGCCGCGCATTCACCGCTAACAAGAAATTCCTAGTCCTGTATCCTAACCAGCTATGGCCAAACGACCGAAACCAATTGTGCTCACTGTGCTTGACGGCTGGGGTTACCGCGCCGAAACCAAAGGCAATGCCATTGCCCTGGCGCGCAAGCCCACCTATGACGCGCTGCTCAAGAAATTTCCGAACACGCTGATTCACACCTCCGGCCCGTTCGTTGGCCTGCCGGAAGGGCAAATGGGCAACAGCGAAGTCGGTCACCTCAATATCGGCGCGGGCCGCATCGTGCACATGGACATCACGCGCATCGATTTGCTGATCGCCAACAAGCAACTGCAAAGCGTGCCACTTTTCCAGCAAGCGATGGAACGCGGGCGCCAGCGCCAGTTGCACTTGATGGGACTGCTCAGCGATGGCGGCGTGCACTCGCACATTCAACATCTCTTCGCGCTGCTCGAAATGGCCAAACAGCAGAAAGTCGAGAATGTTTTCATCCACTGCTTCATGGACGGCCGCGACACGCCGCCGCACAGTGGCCGCGATTTCGTCCAGCAGTTGCAGCAACAAATTCGTGAACTTGGTATCGCACAGATTGCAACTCTGGTGGGCCGCTACTACGCGATGGACCGTGACAACCGCTGGGAGCGCGTTGAACTCGCCTATCGAGCCGTGGTGCACGGCGAAGCGGAAACCCGCACCGACGATCCCCTCGCCGCCCTGCAACGCAGCTATGAACAGGACGTCACCGACGAATTCGTAAAGCCCATCGTAGTGACGAAAGGAAGCGGTCCGTCCGCGCCACCAGTCGGAGCGATTCGCGATGACGATGCTGTCATCTTCTTTAACTTCCGCGCCGACCGCGCGCGTCAGATGACGTACGCGCTTGCCGCGCCCGACTTCGACAAATTCGCCGATCCCAAGCGCCCCAAGAATCTGTTCTACGTCGCCATGACGCAGTACGACAAAAACTGGCCGTGGTTAAAGTACGTAATCGGCCCCGAAAAACTCGAGCAAATCCTCGCACAGGTCTTTGCCGATGTTGGATACAAAAATCTGCGTTGCGCGGAAACGGAAAAATACGCGCACGTCACTTACTTTTTCAATGGCGGTGTGGAAAAGCCCTTCGGCGGCGAAGAGCGCATCCTTGTCCCCTCGCCGAAAGTCGCTACCTACGACCTCAAACCGGAAATGTCCGCAGCCGGAATTACCGACACGGTGGTGAAGGCCATCGAAAAGGGCGAGTTCGACGCCATCATCATGAATTACGCCAATGCCGATATGGTCGGCCATTCCGGCAAGCTCGAAGCGGCGATCAAAGCCGTTGAAGCCGTGGACGCGGGCCTCGCGCGCATCTATCAAACCCTGCAGGCTCGAGGTGGCGCTTGGATCATCACGGCCGACCACGGCAACGCCGAGACCATGATCGATCCCAAGACCGGAGGGGCGCACACGTACCACACCACCAATCCCGTTCCTTTCGTCCTGGTCACCGATGATGATCACCTGCGGTTGCAGCCCAATGGCGCGCTTCGAGATATCGCCCCAACCATGCTCGGCGCACTCGGCCAGCCCCAACCAAAAGATATGACCGGGCGCGATCTGCGTAT
>Ga0073928_10001736_pt1 | contig 40491 bp, 28 predicted proteins | sample PaiPotPPA55metaG_FD_76969 | JGI IMG/M metagenome (GOLD analysis project Ga0073928, IMG submission 76969) | Iron sulfur acid spring bacterial and archeal communities from Banff, Canada, to study Microbial Dark Matter (Phase II) - Paint Pots PPA... ... | reverse complement strand
CGAGAGACCATGCCAGCAGTTTAGAAATACTCAGGCTCGGACTGAGCCTGCAACCGTTAACGGCGGTGCAGTAATGCTGCCGTGGGCTGAGAAGCCGACGCCTTTAGGCGGCGGAGAAGTCACGAACTTAACTCGCAACCTTGAAATCAACGCCCTTTGCAGCGCAGAAAGTCTCAAACAGCTCTTTCATCCTCTTTATCGCACTGTCGAGGGCTGACGCTCCGCCAAAAGAAACAATAATCGCCAGCACCCGGTTCGTAGCTTCAGTCACCATCGTGCGCTCGGAATCGCTGGTGGGACTCCCGTGTGGGCCTTTCGCATCCGCAAACAAAGGCAACTCTTCCAGGTTCAAGTCGTACTTGCCGATTCCTTTGTACGTTTCGCCGGCGCGCCCGGCACGAAATTCAATCGCGCCTTCCACGTGGGCCAAATCATAAAGTCCGATCGGCAGCCGGCTCTCTACCGAAACCAGATTGATCACATCCACCACATTGTTTATTCGCGGCATGCCTTTGCCCGCGATCAAACGACGCAGCAAAGCTTCTGCTGACCCGCGATACCTTGCGGGATCTTTGCCCAGAGCCTTGTATCCGGATCGTGTGGCCAATATCGCCGACGATTCCAGCACCGCGCGTGGCTCCGGAAGCTTGGCGATCTTTTCTTCGCACAAACGCAGCGCCTCATCCAGCCCCGGCGGAGTTACGCCCGTCGCAACCACCGCTTCCACACAGCCCAGCGCCGCCTTCGCGCACTTGGCTTTCAATTCTGCGCTAATCCCGATTTCAATCATGCGCGCGGCTCATTTTTCATTCTTGTCTGCCCAGTAGCTGCTTCAGACCGTTGAGGTATGCGACCAGGCCATCGATTTCCGCTGGCTTCAGGATCTTTCCATACGCGGGCATCTTGCTTTTTCCTTTTTCGATCACTGCTTTCAGATCGGCATCACTTTTGCAGGCCGACTTGGTAAGGTCCGCCACGCCCATGCTTTTCCCTGCTGCTGTATCACCCTTTCCACTCGCTCCGTGGCAAACTGCGCATTGCGATTTACAGAGCGACGTACTCCGGTCGGCTCTTGCCGGCACGCTCAGCCCAAGCGCCAGCAGCATCGTTGCCAAAATTCCGCTCGTTTAAGCGGGTAAAATTCATAAGCAACCTCCTCGGTCTTGGCATGTGCAGTCTGCGCAGCACCCAAGGATCATCATACGAATCCATGCCCGAATAACAAAAGAATCGCCAAGAAGGTACTAGAACTATCAATACTATGAAGCTTTTCACTTTCTAAACTCAGTGATTCACTTTACCCTTCCAGGTCAGGATTTTTGCACACATCCCGTCTCTGGCTTTTCGCTAGATCCTCTTATTGCCTGATTCGGCGGCACTTATTCTATTGCACTCACAACTGCCTTTGGCACATAATGTGCTCCTCTTCTATCGACTCGTTATCACCCAAAGGGGGGTGTGTGTGTTGAAAGCATCTCGAATTCTCTGTGTACTCGCGCTCGCGGGATTTGCCGCCACTGTCGCGATGGCTGATGGTGTGGACCCCACGGTCGTCATTCGCCGCGTTGATCCGGCTCCGCTCGCAATCACTTTGCCGAATGAGACTTTTGATCTGTTTGCCACGCAGCAGAACAACATTTTCGCTTTTCAGAACGATACCGGTGTCACGCTCACCGGTCTGACTTTGGATCTTTTCGCTGGCAGTGCGGGATTGCTCTACTCCTGTGGCAATTTTGCTGGCGCGGACATTTTTTCCACCTGCTCCTCGAGTCCCGGCTCCAACGGCGCGACCATCATTTCGTTTTTTGGCGTAGGCGGCAACTTCACCGGCCTCAACGCTGCCACCTGCAGTTCCGACGATGAAGGCGGCGGCGATGATTTGCACTCGAACGATAGCAATAGCGATGACAAGCCCACCTGCGTCGGCGGCATCTTCTCGCTGGAATTCGATGGCATACCAGCTGGCGCCCAAGTTCGCGGCACCGGCACGGTTTCCGCTCCTGAGCCAGTGACCTCAGTTCTGCTCGTCAGCGGGCTCCTTGGTTTGGCTGGTCTTCGCAAGCGCCGCATTTCCTAACCGCGCCGTTCACAATGTTTTTCCGGGGGCAGATTTTCTGCCCCCTATTTTTTTGTGTCTGCGATCTCTGTTTGTAGTTTGACTTGCGGCCGTGCTGCGCAAGGCCTCGCGGCGCTACACGTCGTCATTCCCAGGAGCGCAAGCGACGAGGAGTCTATCTGTTCTTCGGCTTGAAGTTGCTTCCACGTAGCCTGCACGTCGGGGGGAGTCTGCCAGACAACGACTAGCTAGTGACTCTTCGGAGCGAATTGCCTGATCATTGCCTGGTAGTCCGGTGACAAACGCAGCGGCGCGAACTCCGGCTCAGATTCCACATCACCCACGGAGAATCCTTTTTGCAATGCGGTCCGCAAAGTCGCGATCGCCGGCTTCGGTTCGTTGGCAATGGTATCCACCACGGCTGAGATATACAGCGAGTAAACGTCAGAGGGATCGATGCTGCGCGCGCGCTTGATGAATTCTTTGGCCTGGGCGGTGTCACCCTTTTTCGCATAGTACAACGCCAAATGGCCCATGATCGTGGCATCGCGCGGATTCACCTGAAGTTGTTTATACGCCAACGAAATCGCCTTGTCGTACGTGGCGTTCGCTTTGTCTTTCTGCCCGGCCCAACGGTAAGCGTCCGCCAGATTTCCGGTATAAGTTTCGTCACCCGGATTCATCCCCACGGCCTTTTCAAAGGTCTGCACCGCTTCTGGATATCTTTTCAAATAGAAAAATGCCGTTGCCAAATTCGAGTAAGTGGCTGCGTACGGTTGAATCTGCAACGCTTTCTGGTACGCGGTGATGCTCTCTTCATACTTTCCCATCCGGGAATAAACAGAGCCGACATTGTCGTAACCAGCGGCGTTGTCTGGCTCGAGCAGAGTGACCGCCTGGTATTGCTTCAGCGCTTTCTCGTAATCACCGGACATGAAATAAGCGGTGCCCAACGCGGTTAAGTTCACCCAGTAATAAGGATTCAAGTCCGCGGCTTTTTTCAAAGTTTGAATAGCCGGATCGTATTGGCCTACATCGGCGTAGGCATTTCCGAGCCTTCGGTACGCTTCATCCGAATTGGGCGAAAGCTCCAGGGCTTTTTTCAATTCCGTGATCGCTTCGGTCGTCTGCCCGCTTGCGCTGTAGGCGCTGCCCAGCGACAGGTGCACCTCGGGTAGTTTGGGATTCAGATGTTCCGCTTGTTTGGCTACGGCAATTCCCCGTTCCGACCAGAAGCGATCTTTTTTCTCGCGGTACATCAGCATGCTGGCGTCGGACAATCCCGTGTACGCCAGCGCAAACCCGCTATCCATCTTGATGGCTTGTTCGAACAGATCGATCGCCGCCTGAATATTTTTTGGGTCCTGCTGTCCGCGCAACGCCTGCCGGCCGCGCAGGTAAATGTCATACGCCGCCACGTTTTCGGTCGGGTGCGCGCCCGCAACGCTCATTTCCCCGGGCGTGGTTTTCACTTTCAGCGCGTTCACCAGGCTGGCGTAAATCTGATCCTCCAGTGTCATCAAATCGCCGCTCATCCCGCTGAACTCTTGGCTCCAGTCCAGTTGATTGGTTTCCATGTTTTCCAGCTTCACCACGATGCGCAGTTGTTTGCCGGATCCTTGCACCATTCCGTGCACGATCATGTTGACACCCAGGTCTTTGGCAATTTGCGGGAGCGGTGTTTTCTGATCGTTGGTTTTTTGCGCGGCGTTGGTGGACGCGATGCGCACATCATTCAATTGAAAAAGTTTTGCAGTGAGCGCTTCGCCCAACCCATCCGCCACATAGTTCAACGAATCCTCTCCACCCAGTACCCGGAACGGCAGGATCGCCACATATTTGCCCGCCGAAAGCGGCGGCAATCCGCGCCGCTCTACTCCCCCAGTAGTCGCGCCGCCACGGAAAACCCAGTGCCGCGTCGTGGGAATCGCAAAAAACAAAATCACCAATACCCCAAACGCGCCGATCGCCGTCCCCGTCCACTTCGCCTGCTTCTCGGTAATCGGCAATACCACCGAGTGCGAATGCGAAGAAGTGCTGCGATGCGCATCAATGTCGGTCAAAATTTCTTGCGCTGTCTGATAACGATTCGCGACCTCTTTTTCCAGGCACCGCAAAATCACACGGCATACCCAGTCGGGAAGATCCGGATTGACCAGTTTCGGATCCTTCGGCTTCTCCTTCACCCGGCGGTACATCACCTGCCAGGTGGATTCACCAGCGAAGGGCACTTCGCCTGTCGCCATTTCATAAATCACGAGGCCCAGCGAATAAAGATCGCTGCGCGTGTCCACGGTGCCGCCTTCCACCTGCTCCGGCGACATATATTTCGGCGTCCCCACAAACGCGCCACTGCGCGTCATGCCCATTTTTGCGGTTTCAAACGAAGTCGCCAGGCCAAAGTCCGACACGAACACTTGATCGTCTTTGCCCACCAGCACGTTATGCGGCTTGAAGTCGCGATGCACCACGCCTTCCGCGTGCGCCGCGCTCAACGCGTCACACAACTGCCGAGCGAATTTCAGGCAGCGCTCCAGCGGCAGCGGATGCTCCGTCTTTAGGACCTGGTTCAGGTCCTTGCCTTCGACATACGCCATGGTGATGAACTTCACGCCGTCGGCTTCGCTTAAATCATGAATGCGCAGAATATTTCTATGGGAAATGCGGCTAGCGAGCAACAGCTCGCTCTTGAAGCGCTGGATGACTTGCGGATCGGTAGTCAGCTCCGAGAGCAAAACCTTAATCGCGATTTCGCGGCCCAGTTCGCGATCGGTCGCTTTATATACGCGGCCCATGCCGCCTTCACCAAGCAACGCGTCAATCAGGAATCGCGGACCGAGTTCGTCGCCGGGTTCCAATACCCGCGAACGCGCGCCCGCGCCACTGGAGCTTTTGCTCTGCGAAGGCGAATGCCCGCTGGGCGTTCGCACCATGGAGGCAGCATTGGTTTTGGATTCGGCACGCGCAGGCTGCGTCGCTCCCTTGGTTGAGTCGGAAGGACCATCCATGGTCCGTTCATCCGTGGACGTATGCAGCGGCACGCGGCAATCAGTGCAGCGCACAGCGGATTCCGGATTCTCACGGCCGCACGAAGGGCATTTCATGGTTGAGGGCTTTTCGGTCCGACGCCGGAAGTCGAATTATCCTGCACGTTCCACATGCCTACAAGCGAATTCTCCGCTCCAGTGTTAAACTATCTGGACTGTAGGCTCGTAGCTCAGTTGGTTAGAGCGCTACCTTGACACGGTAGAGGTCTGGGGTTCGAGTCCCCACGAGCCTACCATCGTTTTCAATCACTTGCAGTTTGCAGGGTCGAATCTCGCCAGTCAGTTCAACACAGAGTTCAACATAGATTCAGTTCACGTGTGGTCCGAGGATTCCAGCGGTCGGTTGCGTGGCTTCAACGACGGGCGACAGCCCTTGGAGTGCTTTGCGTTTTGCCTCCATGCGGATATGGCTGTAGTGTTCCATCATCTTCCGCGAGACGTGTCCAGCGATGCTCAGTACTGCGGCCTCTGGCGCACCGCCTTCGAGCAATTCAGTGATGCATTGATGCCTTAAATCGTGGAACCTTAGCCCCTTCAATCCAGCGGCGCGCGTGATATTGCGCCAGGCCGTGCGCCATGTCTTCTGAGGACGTGTTCCATCGATTCGGGAATTCTCGCAGGCTGGAAAAAGGTAGAACTCAGACCCGGCGATTCCCAGCTTGGTCGCCCGCTCGAGAAGAATGCGATATGCAAGTACCGCATCTGGGTTCAATGGAAGGCGCCGCTTGCCGGCCTCGCTCTTGCTGTCGGGAATTGTCATCACCCTTTCAAACAGATCAATGTCTGACCAGCGCAGACCCCGCAGATCGGCTGCACGCGCACTTGTGCTTGCGGCGATCAGAGCCGCAGCGTACACCGTTGTCCAGTTTGGATTGCTTCGGGCGACAACAAAGAGTCGTTTTTTTTCGTCGGGTTGCAAGACCCGTGCCACGGGTTTGTTGTTCCGTTCGGATAACCTACTCACGTCATCTCGAATTCGCCGCCATGTTTTTGCAAACCGGAGCACGCGTATCGTCGCTCCCAAGACGAGATTGTTGTAAGTGTTTTTGCATCCATCATTTTTCATCTCAGCTTGTAGTTCGTGGATATGCGTTGCGGTGATTCGTTCACAGAGAACACGCCCTAAAGATTTCTTCGGACGCATCAGGAAGGAAAGTTCCTTCTTGATGCTGTTTGGGCGCAACCGTATACCTGCCTTCTGAATGTAGTGCAAGGCTGCTCGCCATTACTCGTCAGCAATCGTCGCATCCACTGCAAGCGGTAAACACCACGCGAGACCGCCAGCCACCAACACCACAGCAGTGATCGCGAGTGAGGCCAGAAACTTTCCAGTCCGATCCACTAGAAATCCGTAAGCGTACCGGGGAGAGACAAGGCCTTCTTCGCACTGCACCCCGTAACCAACTTCTTTTCCGGACGCATCTTCGATTTTTCCTGGACGCGACGGCAAACAATTGTTGCTGGCCAAGGGCGAAAACACCAGCGACGTGGTGCTGATTAGCAATTTCAGAAAACGGCCTTGCCTTTTTCGGTGGGGCGGGAAGTGGCTCAGTCTGACATCTGACTGTAACCGAATAATTACAGCTCATTTGAAATTCCAAAAAAGAAAGCGCCTAAGTCCAATCATCACAGTAGCGTTGAATTTCGTGACATTGGCCCCCTAACTGCCCTGCTTATTCCCAACCTGCATTTCGCTTACAGGCGTTTTCCATGCTGCATTGGAGCTTTTGTCACTTTTGCGCGCCGTTTTCTGGACAGCGAGCGGTCGCGGCTTCACGCACGCACTACCGGTAAGCGCGGTGATTTCAAATCAGCAGCGCCTACAGCAAATTGGAGATGATTTGTGAAGCCCAGCACACACAGATTATTGATCGGGATTTCCTTGCTTTTGGCAATGGCGATTGGTGGTCTGTCAGCGAATGCCCAGTCTTTCGCCTATGTCGTGAACCAGAGCTCGAACTCCGTCTCGGTGATCAACACGGCCACGAATACGGTCGTGGCCACGGTGCCAGTCGGGAGCAACCCATTTGCGGTAGCCATAGCGCCTGACGGAACGATGGCCTATGTGACGAATAACAATGACAGTACGGTTTCGGTGATCAACACAGCTACGAACACTGTGGTAGCCACGGTCCCGGTCGGAGGCCCCCCCCTTGGAGTAGCCGTCACGCCGAACGGTGCGTTCGCCTATGTTGCGAACACCAGTGCCAACACCGTGTCGGTCATCAACACGGCCACAAACACTGTGGTGGCTACGGTGTCAGCCGGGACCGATCCGAACGGTGTAGTCATCACCCCCAGTGGGGCTTTCGCGTACGTAGTGAACGACCAAGCCGTTTCGGTAATCAGCACAGCCACGAACACTGTGGTAGCTACGGTCCCGGTCCCTGGAGGCTTTGGCACTGATGGTCCGGGAGTAGCCATGACGCCGAACGGGGCGTTTGCGTATGTGAGCATAGGCGGAGGCAACATCTCGGTGGTTAGCACGACCACTAACACGTTGACGGCTACGGTATCGACGACTGGGAATACACGCGGCTCCAATCTTTACTACGTGGCCTTCACGCCAAACGGCGCCTTCGGCTATGCCGCGGTCGCAGGTTTTAACGAAGTCGCGGTGTTCGACACCACGAATACAGTAGTGGCTACGGTCCCTGCGGGAAGTTTCCCCGTGGGGGTCGCCATCACGCCGAACGGTGGGTTTGCCTATGTGACGAACCAGAATGACAACACCGTTTCGGTGATCAACACGGCCGCCAACACGGTAGTGGCCACCGTGCCGGTCGGCGCAAAGCCTTTTGGAGTGGCCATCACGCCATCCTTGGACAATGATTCGGCATTTTCTCAACTCAATGGCGGCAACACGTTGACCGGCAATCAGACTATTAACGGTAACGTGAACGCAACCGCTTTCGCGGGCAACGGCGCCGGACTTACTGGAGTCGCAGCTGCAAATTCGCTGGCCCTTGGGGGCGTGCCGGCATCCAATTACGCGCGCCTAGACATCGGCAACAATCTCAATGGCAATCAGGCAGTAAGGGGAAACATCACCGCCAACGCTTTCCTAGGGGATGGCTCTGGACTCACCAACATTACTTCCTCCACCGCAAATTTCGCCAATGCCGCAAATTTCGCCTCCACGGCCAATAACTCCTTATTCCTCGGCGGCATCGCCGCAAGCAATTACGCGCGGCTAGACACCAACAACGCTTTCACGGGCAGCCAGAATATATCGGGCGATCTGAACATTACCGGGAACTTCTCTGGTGCAGTGGGAAACTTTAGTGGCAACGTGGGTCTCGGTGTTGCATCTCCGATCTCAAAACTCAGCATCTCATCGGCCGGTAATGACGGCATCAGGTTGTCCGGGACTTCACCCGCTGTCTTCTTTCACAGCGGTCCAGAGGGTACGGCGGGAACTCAGAAAGGTGGGCTAGGTCTTGCCCAAGTTCCGGACAACTACGGATTCGGCACCCAGGCCAACGACCTCAATCTTTTTACTCAAGGTGGAAACATAAACTTCAACACTGCTACCAGCCTAGTAAATCCAAATATTCGTATGACGGTAACGGCGGGTGGTAACGTCGGCATCGGCACCGCCACTCCACATGCAACATTGGAGGTGAACGGCACCACGCAATTCGATAACACAGTTACTTTTGCTCCGGGCCAGACCTTTCCCGGCACAGCCACAATAACTGGCGTGACAGCCGGTCCGGGTCTCTTCGGCGGAGGCAGCACGGGCAGCGTCAACTTGGGTGTCGATCAGCACGTGGTGGCTTTTCAGTCTGACCTCAGCAATGGCATTAACACTGCGGAGAGTTTTGCAACAGCCGCTGCGAATGCCGCTCAAGGCAATGCCATCAGCACGGCCGAAACCTATTCCAGCAGTACCTTCCTGCCTTTGGCGGGAGGCAACCTGACGGGCGGTTTGGTCGGAACAGTAGCGACGTTCAGTGGAACGACCACTGCGGGCCGGGTGAACGCCGTGGACAGTTATCTGCTCAGTGGGGTTCCGGTGCTGAACGCAAATGCCACATATGGGGGGCCTCCTGGAGGGTATTTAGGAGGTAGCGTCTCAGTTGGAATCGGCGCAGGTCCTGTAGGGGGTCTATGGAACACTTATCTCGGGAATGGCGCTGGTGGACAGCAACCCGCTTCTAATGTAGTCAGCAACAACACCTTCGTTGGCAAATTGGCAGGTGGCGGGGCCACATCAGGCTTCAACAACTCGTTTTTCGGGGCTAATGCGGGAAGCGGCACGACAGGTACGGGGAATACGTTTCTCGGTTACGCTGCAGGCTCTGGAGTGACTACCGGATCGTCGAACACGATCATCGGGTCTTTCGCCGGCGCTGTCTACGGCCCTCTCACTGGCAGTCAAAACGTCTATCTCGGAGTCAGTATCAATCCTCCTCCAAATGAAAGCAATACCATCAGGATTGGCCTTAACGGATCACAGAGTGCAGCATATTTGGCCGGTGTTTACGGTGGCAGCACGTCAAGCGGTGTGCCGGTATACGTGGACGCTAACGGGCGCCTTGGGACCGGCGGCGGAAGCGGCGTCGGCACCATTACCGGCGTGACAGCCGGCCCGGGTCTCTCCGGCGGCGGAGCAACGGGCAATGTGAGCCTCAGCATCCCGGCTGCAGGAGTCACCAACGCTATGCTCGCCAATCCATCCCTTAGCGTGACTGCTGGCGCGGGACTGACGGGCGGGGGATTAGTAGCTCTCGGTGGCACGACCACAGTCTCCCTCACCCCAAATACTTGCGCCGTTGGCAGCGCCGTTACGGCGCACCCATTCAGCTGCTCGCCATTTGCGGGTCTTGGCGCAAATACATTCACCGGCAACCAGACGATGCCGAACCTCACTGTCCCAGGTGCCATATTATCGGGGACCGGGAATTTCATCTCCGCCTTTAGCGGCAGTCCTACACTTTCCGGGAGTAATAACCTCGGCCCGGGAGTTTTTGGGATTAGTCAGGGCGGGGTCGGAGTTACGGGTATCAGCGCCAACGGTCCAGGCGTTTCAGGTAGCAGCATCAGCGGTGCCGCCGTTTTAGGACGGACTCAAAGCACGAGCGCGATCTTAGCCGCTGGTATATTCATCAATGATGCCTCTGGAAATGCCGGCAACATCCTACTCGGAGAGAGCAATGGCGTGACCAAGTTCAGCGTCGACAGCAAGGGAGATGTCGCTGCCAGTGGCAACGTCACTGCCGCAGGCTCGGTGACAATCGGAACTGGCGGAACTCCCATACTCGAACACCTATCGCTGGCGTTTACCGTGTCCGTTCCAGCCGTCTCACCTAACAACTGTTCCAATCTCGCGCCAGTCACGTTTACCGGAGCAAGCGACGGCTACACCATCGCTCTGGGCGTACCGAACGCATTAGTCGCCGGGACTTCCGGCGATTTCCTCGAATACTTCGGCTGGGTAAGCGCGACCAATCAAGTCACGATTCGCGTCTGCAATCCTCATGGCGGTTCGGCCAATAATCCCGTGTCAGGCACAATTCGCGTGGACATTTGGAAGCACTGAAGCCGATTCCAAAAAGGTTTGCAGGCGAACTCGGCTAGTTGGCGATGCCGCTCTTGTGCGCGACTGCGCTACTCCTCGGAAGGCGGTGCGCGCGTGCTTCGTGGGGGACCGATCTCCCGACTCATTGGCTACGATGTCCCTGAGTTGCACTCCCCGCGCCCGGCGTCGTGGCTTCCGTACGTGTTCTCTTCGATTGAAAGCGCCCAGCATTGGCTAGCGGAAATTAGCAGAGGGGACGAAGGGCGGTCACCGGGTTTGCTGTTGCCGAAGCAATCTCGGAGAGCACGCCGGCATAATGATCGTTCATCAAAAAGGCGTGTCTGGCTTCGATCTATGAAACTGGCGGATCGCGGCCAAGCGGTTACTTTTGCATGCTCAACCCCTCTTGACTCAGTGAGATCGGTGTTACATTCCACCAAGCAGATGAGAATTTTCCGCCAATCGTCTCAGAATCGATCTGTCATTCGACAACAAGCAGCTCTGGTGCAGCACCACCTGGCGGAATTTCCCAATAGGTTGCCGTTGCTTTTTCTCCATTTAGTTCAAGCAATGCGAATGCGTGATTGTAGTCCGTTCCGTTGTTCCCAAGTTGCGCGTTCTGATTCCAGGTCGGGAATTGACCGGGTGTGTAAGTCTCCAGGCTCGCATCCGTCGTGTAAGATTGCTGATTCTTGAAAACCGGAATTGCAGAGCAGCCCACACATCTTCCCCGGTTCAATCCCATATGAGAATCGTAAACGGCCAAAGTGTGTTCGTGGCCCCAAAACCACCATTCCACGTTTGGCAGCACACCTCGAAATACAGAAAAGAGATTCGGGTTGTATGCGTATTTCTTGTGATGGTCAAAGTCGCCTACGGAGGCGAAGGGCGAGAAAAGTTGATGATGGGACAACAGCACCGTTTTGCGTCCCTCGGCTGTCCGAAATTTCTCCATGTGCCAGCCTATTTCGCTCTCATTCAGGCTCGTCATATTTGTCGCTACAGTAAGTGGATTTTGATCCCTGTTACCAGTGTCCATCGCAAGCAATTGCCAATTTTGATTTCGCAGGCAGAAGTAGCTGGCATGTTGCCCAATCTTATCGAGGAGACCGTAGTAGGCGGCTCCACCAGAATACATATCGTGATTCCCACACAGAGAGAACAGTGGAAAGCCCGAGCCCAATACGTCTCGGCAAATGCTCAAAAAATTGTTGTCCATTTCATCTTTGGTTCCTGCGTAATACACGTCACCCAGGTGAATTAATGCATCTGGTTTCTGGTCTCTTACTGCTTGGAGTAGATTTATAGCAGGACGTTCTCCCGTCCCCCAGTCTCCGACAATTGCGATCCGCACTGAGTCCGAAATCTTAATTTCAATATCCTGATTCGCCCGATATGGATTTGCGCCCCGCTCTGCTTTGTATTTCAGATATTGAGTCAAGCATTCTGCCCATCCTGGGACGTCGCAGACCGATTTGTGAAGTTCATCGGCAATTCGATCGGCTTCCTTCTTGTTGTGCCGAATCTCGGCCCAAAGAAATGCTGCAGCCAATTTCGCGCAATCTCCTGCCTGGTCGGAGAAATCCACTGACTCGGAAAAAATATGCTGACCCGCAGCCAGAAGCCTCTGTGCCTGCCGATGGACTGTATGCACCGGGGAATTCAGGGCTCTCACCACATGAATGCGTGCATCTTCCGCTCCCTCGGCAGCTCTAAGCGTAACGGTCCCAACAAAATTTGCAGCTGACTGCCATAAGGAGAGAACCGGGTCTCGATAAGTGTAGTCGTCACCTGTCCCACGAACCTCCTGAGACTGAAAACGGCGAGTGTCAATCACGAATGACCTCCTACGCAGTGTCAAAGCAAAAACATGTGCCGAGCAATTAAATCATCTTCTGAGGTTATGTCAATCTGTCAAGCTATCGATAGATTAACTACTGTTTCTTGAACGCCGATGTGAAAGCTCTTCTTACAAAAGAAATCTCTGAACGTAAGGCGGGTCAGCTATGTCTCGCCGCCCTCATCACCACCTGGCAGTATGCACGGATGCCACTCTTCGTCCTCGGCGTCTGCCGCACTTCGCGCACTGCACAGTGCTGGATAATCGCACGGCTCATCGTTGGGCGACATTGCCTGACACAAGCGTCAAGATTTCTCGGGTGCGGCTCGGAGAAGAAAGACCACTGTCGAATTTACCAGTTAAGTCGCTTCTGATCTATCTTCCAAAAAAGTACTTGACATTAAAATACTAACAAACTATAAGAGCCGCCACTTACCGAGTCCAGTCGGTTGCAGTAAGCCCTCACTGCAGTCGATCGGCCGTAAGGTCACTCGTATTCCGTCATGCACGTCCGAGGGGGAGGTGTGGTGATGGAGCGAGTCGTCTCGTATGACTGTCCAAATCGCAAGAAACTTCGCAAAACGATAGATCAATTACTTGCGGCAGCAAGGCATGTTGCTGCGAGCTGCTTCGTCGGAGCCGTGCTGCTCACTGCCAGCTCACAAGCTGCAATGGGGCAAACTGGACCAAACCCCTTTCTGCATCTCTATAACCAACAAAGCGGAGGGAATTACGTTCTCTCGACTACGCCTCCCAGTGGTTCGCCGTCTGCCGTTCAATGGACGGTTCCGGCAAATGCAACCGGTGTTGTTTGGGGACCGCAATTCGCAGCGACGCAACTTTCGCTACAATTTCCGGCAAACGGAACTGTCTACATGCAGCCAATCTGGATGGCTACCACGACAAAAGTCACCGGCGTTTATCCACTCGGAACAATCACGTTGGTTGACAGCCACGGAAACAATATCAGTTGCACCAGCTCCGTTCCCGCAGTCGCTCTCACAACGACCTTGAGCAGAACGTATTCTTCCTGCAGTTTCACTGCACCAGCCGCCACTATAGTCGCCGTCTACTACAAGCCAGGAGTGTCCATTCCCAAGGCTTCGAAGAGTTCTTTTGTCGTTCAGGTCGGCGTTCAAGGTACCTACAATGGCAACTATGACTCCTACATACAGTTCCCTTGGCCCGCGCCTGTATTGCGTAGCATCACTCCGGTAAGTGGCCCGACCGGGACCTCGGTAACCATCGGCGGATGGAGTTTCGGGACGTATCAAGGAAACAGCACCTTAGCACTGAACGGCAGCGGTATAACTGCCACGAGTTGGAGCGACACAAGCATAGTTTTCGCGGTTCCTCCTGGTGCCACGTCAGGGGCTATCTCGTTGGCCGTAAACGGCCAGGGGAACCTGTGCACGGCGGGTAGCTGCTCGTTTACCGTCACGTCACCTTCTATTAGTGGTTTGTCGCCATCGTCAGGCATTACAGGCACTGCGGTCACGATCTCTGGTACTAATTTTGGCGGGTCGCAAGGCGCGAGCACTGTTACGTTTAACGGTGTCACCGCCGCGCCCACAAGCTGGAGCGCATCGAGTATCACTGTCCCGGTTCCCGCGGGCGCAACCTCGGGGTCTGTGGTCGTGGTCGTCAACGGAGTGGCGAGCAACGCTTACTTCTTTTCGGTCACGAACCCCTCGATCAGTAGTCTGTCGCCCAGCTCAGGCCCGACAGGAACGTCGGTCACCATTAGTGGATCGAATTTTGGTTCTCCCCAAGGGAACAGCACCGTTACTTTCAACGGAACTCCAGCCACCCCGACGAGTTGGAATGGATCCAGCATTGTCGCGCCCGTGCCGACTGGAGCTACGTCTGGTCCGGTCATCGTGACCGTCGGAATCGCGAGCAATTCCGCGAGCTTTATAGTCACGCCCGGGATCACGAGCATTTCGCCGCCAGCGGGGACCATCGGAAGCTCTGTCACGGTGATTGGTACATCGTTCGGAGGCACACAGGGCGCACGAGCACGATCACTTTTAACGGAGTGACGGCCACCCCTTCGAGTTGGAGCAACACGCAGATAGTTACGGCTGTACCCTCAGCAGCAAGCTCTGGGCCAGTAATAGTAACAGTGGGTGGCACTTCGAGTCCGGGCTACACCTTCACCACAATTCCGACTCTGACCTCTGTCTCTCCGACGACAGGGGGAGTTGGCTCGTACATAACCCTGGTAGGGACAGCGTTCGGATCAACTCGCGGAACAAGCACCGTTACCTTCAACGGAACTACAGCCAACCCGAGCGCGTGGTCCCCTATTAGCATCACTGTTCCCGTCCCAAGTAACGCAACCACCGGTCCTGTGATAGTGACGGTTGGCGGCCAAGCGAGTAACGGCATGCCGTTCACATTCTCGAATGCTGGCACAGTTTCTGGCACGGTAACTCGCTCGAGCGATGGTGTGCCCGTCGCTGGTGCGGGAGTCCAGGCAGCACAATTAAGCGGGGTTCTCGGATCGTCGACCACCGCCGCAGACGGAACGTATTCGATCGCGAATCTTCCACCGGGTTCATATAGCCTCTATGCCTCTCCGCCACTCGGATCAGCATATTCTCCGGTCACGCAAAACGGGACGTTAGTCGCGGCCGCCAAAACAACGACTGTCAACTTCTCTCTTAGTACGCCCACGATCAACACTGTTTCGCCCGCCTCGGGCACCGTCGGTAGCACTGTCACCATCAACGGTTCAGGTTTCGGGAGTTCGGCTGGAGCCAGTACGGTCACTTTCAGTGGAGCCATGGCTTCTCCGACGAGTTGGAGCTCCTCCAGAATCACAACGGCAGTTCCCGCTGGAGCTACGACCGGCCCGGTCGTGGTGACAGTTGGAGGAGTAGCGAGCAACTCCATTGCGTTTGCGGTCGGCACAGGCAGCGTCAGTGGAGCGGTGCAGCAGGCAGGTTCTGGAACCGCGATAAGTGGAGCGTTGGTCGAACTCTTGCAGACAAACGTTGTGAAAACGTCAGCCACAACGTTGTCAGACGGAACGTACTCGCTTTCAAACCTCAATCCTGGAATCTACGATTTTAGGTTCTCCAACACCGGATTCGGAACGGTAATCACGGCAGCTCAGACGGTTGGTGCGGGAAGCCCTACGACGGTGAATGCATCGCTACCGGGTCCGGGAACGATTTCGGGGAAGGTGACGAAATCGGACGGAACGACTGCCGTTCAGGGTGCGACGATTACGATCTTGCAAGGGGCTACGAACGCAGCAACAGCAACTACCGATAGCTCCGGGAATTACTCAGTCGCGTCACTAAGTGCCGGAAGCTACACGGTGCAGGCCTCAGCCGCTAACTACACGACGCAGACACAAAACGGCATCGCTGTTTCGGCTGGAAACACTACGACTACGAATTTCACGCTGCCGGGTCAGTCGGTGATTTCCTACGCGTACGACAGTCTCGGCAGGCTGGTCGGAGTCTCCGATTCGCAAAGCAACGCTGCGAGATACGCCTACGACGCAGCCGGAAACTTGCTCTCGATTTCAACCAATCCGTCATCACAGACCTCGATCGTGGGTTTTGTGCCCACCAATGGTCCGACAGGCACAACGGTCACGATCAGTGGGACAGGCTTCAGCGTGACTCCCAGCCAAGACACCGTCCAGTTCAACGGCACCGCCGCTACTGTGACCTCGGCGAGTGCGACGCAATTGATTGTCTCCGTTCCGAACGGAGCAACAACCGGGACGGTCTCGGTGACCTCGCCGGCTGGTGCGGCCACCTCATCCACTGCGTTCACGGTTTCGGGAAGCAATGGCCAACCAACAATCACCAATTTTAGCCCCAGTGTGGGCGTCTCGGGGACGGCCATAACAATCAATGGCACAAACTTCGACCCGACCCAGTCGAGAGACACCATAAAGCTGAACGTGGCGATCGCCCCACCGACCTCCGCCACCGCTACAGCCCTAACGACAACAGTTCCAGGAGCCGCTTCGTCCGGGCACATCGCCGTCGGTACGGCTGCAGGGCAAGCCGTAGGACCCGGATATTTCTATATTGCTCCGAGCCCATATACAGCGGCGAGCGTTGGATTTACGGGAACTATCGCAAACGGCGGCACCGTTACCTTCCCGCTTAATGCGGGGCAGATTGGCCTGATCGTGTTCGACGGAACTGCCGGGCAGCAGGTTAGCTCACCGTTGAGCTCCAATTTCACTCAAGGATACTGGCCGGTTACTTACAACATCCTAGCGCCGTCTGGGAGCACTCTAGCTTCGAGCAGTCCCGAGACTGGGGGCAGCACATTTATTGGTTCGACGAAATTGCCGGTCACCGGAACCTACACGGCAATGGTCATCCCGAACAACTCAAACGCCGGTTCCGCGACCATAACTTTATATCTGTTCAACGACAAGACCGGAAGCCTTGCACCTTGCTTCACCCTCTGCAATGGAACAGCCTTCACAACCGAAGATCCTACACAGAACGTGCGGTTTAACTTTAGTGCGGCGGCTGGGTTGCATGTCAGCGCGGTGCTGAATTCCAGCTACTCGCAGGGATATTGGCCGGTCGCCCTGAGCATTTTGACTCCGTACGGAGCGACCCTTGGCTCCAATTCCCAGGAAACAGGTGGGAGCGCTTTCATCGACTCAACCGCAGTACCCGTGAGCGGCACCTACACTGTGATTATCGCACCTAGCGGTTCGAGCACCTCAGGGAACGGCACGGTGGCGGTGTACTTATTCAATGACATCACGGGAACGATTACCCCAGGCACTCAGACGCCTATTGGACCCAGCATTCCAGGACAGAACATTCGCTTAACCTTCAACGGAACGGCTGGACAGCAGGTAAGCGGTTCGCTGAGTTCCAGTTACAACCAAGGGTATTGGCCGGTTACTTTCTCAATTCTGAATCCAGATGGAACCACTCTAACTTCAAATTCTCCGGAACTCGGAGGAAATGCATCGGTCGGGCCGATAGCGTTGCCAACAACGGGAACATACACGGTCCTGATTGATCCAAGCGGTGCGAACGCTGGCAGCGGGACGGTAAGTGTGACCCTTCAATGAGCAGGAGCCGAATCATGATAAGAGAGTGCAAGGCCTATCTCGCGCTTTTCTTGTGCTGGACGCTGATGATTGGGGAATACGCCCCACAGGCAAGTGCGGCCGACACGCCGAATCGTTCTCAGACATCTGGCGGTCTCCTTGTTGATCCGGTTCGCGTTGCGGCGGAAGTGATTCGAGAGTTCATTCGGACACGCAATTCTTCGGCTCTTGAAAACGGGGCCGTCCGCACCTGGACAGATTTCAGTGTGCCCCGAGTTCGAACCGATGCGACGCTTCGAGCAGGGACTCGTCGTCGGCAGTCAAACACCCAAACACAGGTTTCAAAGTTGCCAGGACAGTCATGGACCTTGTTGCCAGACGGGAGATCACTTCTTCTTGGAGGCGAAAAAGAGCAGGGCCCTATCCAGACGGCGGGGATTTTCGATCCGACCACTTCGGTTATAACCCAGTTACCAAATGGACTCCTTCATTCACGCGAGTGGCACACGGCAACATTGCTCCCAGATGGCACGGTGCTAGTCGTTGGCGGAATTGGCGCAAATGGCAAAGTCGAGGAAACCGTTGAGATTTTTGATCCGAACACACTGAAATTCGCCGAACTAAGGGGAACGGGGCTGAAGGCACGAGCACATCACACTGCCACCTTGCTGACAGACGGTCGCGTGTTTACCGCGGGAGGCGCTACCGGAGGCGCAGAAGTTCTCGACGCTGCGGAATTCTACGACTTTCACGGTAGGCACAAGACAAACGTCGATGTGGGATTGCAATCGGCTCGGCAAGACCAGACAGCCACTCTGCTTCCCGATGGCACAGTTCTTTTGTGGGGCGGGTCAGACAAATTCGGAATGGCCCTGAGCTATGGTGAAGTCTTCGATCCGGCAACCGATTCTTCACGCATCGAGACTTCACCATTCCAAAATCCTGCGGACACCGAAAGTCTGAGCATCAAAATCTCGATTCCAGGTGATCGCGACAAAGATGTGCCCGTCGATTCTTCAATCGTGGTGAGATTCTCGCATCCCATCGCCATGAAATCGGCGAATGCTGGAACAGTTCAGTTGAATGGCCCCGACGGCAACGTCCTGACAAAAGTAGTCCCCGCCGAGGGAGGAATGCTTGCGTTCGTGACTCCTGCGAATCCGCTAAGTTCGGCGACTACCTATACCCTTGCCCTTACCGGAATCGTCGACCCGCAGGCAATGAACCTCGCTGATACGTACATCACTTTTACTACCGTTGGGGAAAAAGATTCGAATGGAACGGGCGGATCTAACATTGGTACAGGAACTACGGGTGGCGCTACCGATTCCACTACACAAAAGCTGCCTCCACTAACGGCTCCTCCCGGCGTCACGGCGCTTGCCGGTCAAGCCCTTACTCTGGACGGCACACCGTTGCAGGGATTGACCTTCCGCATTGGTCAAGAATCTGCCAAGACGGACGGGACCGGAAGATTTCTGCTGACGAATATCACATCGGGCCATCATTCAATGGTGATCGATGGCAGAACCGCGAAACAATCCGGCGTCACTTACGGTGTTTTTGAAGATGGCGTGAATATCACGGGCGGCCAAACAAATGTGCTGGATTACACGGTATGGATGACGCCACTCGATACGGCCCATGCGGTCAAAGTGCCATTTCCCACGAGCACCGAGGTCGTCGTCACCAGTCCTCTTCTGCCCGGTTTGCAATTCCACATTCCGCCCAACACGACGATCACAGATATAGACGGAAACCTGGCGTCTGAAATCAGCATTACACCGGTCCCCATAAAACAACCTCCGTTCCCCTTACCGAAAGGCGTGCAGGTTCCGATCTATTTCACCATTCAGCCTGGTAGTGGCTACATAGCCGTTGCTGGTTCGGACCGAAAGAAGGGCGCGCGACTGATCTATCCAAACACCTACAAGTCTTCTGCTGGGACACGCTACAACTTCTGGAACTACGACCCGGACGATGACAAGGCGTGGTACGTTTACGGGCACGGCAGCGTTTCCCAGGATCTCAAGAGTATTATCCCCGACCCCGGAGTTGAAATCTACGAACTTACGGGAGCGATGGTTGCTACAGGTTTGGCGCCTGCGAAAGGGCCGTGTCCTAAGTGTCCGAAGGGTGGCGAACCGGTAGACCTTGGAACAGGGCTATTCGTTTATGAGAAGACAGATATGGCGTTGGCAGACACAGTGCCACTGGTCTTAAAACGAACCTACCGGCAAGACGACGGCGTTTCTCGCGCGTTTGGCAACGGAACCACCGACAACTATGACATTTTTCTGATGGGTGATTCGAATCCTTACACTTACCAAGAACTCGTTTTGCCAGACGGCGGTCGTGCTCGATTTGATCGAATTTCGCCTGGCACCGAATGGACTCAAGCGGTCTATCAGAATATCTCAACGCCCGGAGATTTTTACGGGGCGAAAATCAATTGGCAAGGTGCTCAGTTTGGCGGGGGCTGGGTGCTTACCACTAAAGATGGGACGGTCATGCAGTTTCCGGAGTCATCATCCGTCGGCAGGGGGCAGCAGGCGGCGGCACTTTCGATTACGGATCGCAACGGAAATGTGGTCACGCTGACTCGGGACGCGAATAGCAACCTCACGCAGATTCTCTCACCCAACGGCAGATACATTAACCTCACCTATGACTCCAGCAATCGAGTCACGCTGGCAACCGACAACATCGGGAGAAGAGTTCAATGCTTTTACGCCGCAAATGGATATCTCGATCACGTCATAGATGTGAACGGCGGAACCTGGCAGTACGCCTACGATTCTTCGAACAGAATGTGGACGATCACTGATCCGAGACAAATTGTTTATCTCAAGAATCTATACGATTCGAATGATCGCGTTTACCTTCAGACGCAGGCAGATAACGGAACTTATCAGTACAACTACACAACGGATAGCAATGGCAACATTACGCAAACCAACGTCACCGACCCTCGCGGCAATGTTCGCAGCGTTGTGTTCAATCCTCCGCCGGTTTCTCCCAGCGGATTCGCAACTGGCGGCTACCCTGCATCAGATACTTCTGCCCAAGGTTCGGGCATAGCTATGACGTCTTCTTCGCAACAGCAATCAGGCACAAACTTGTCGAGTAGTTCCACCGATGCGCTGGGGCGAACCACCAATTATGTTTACGACGCGCTTGGCAATGTCACCAGCATCACTCAACTTTTCGGGACACCGAACGCTGTGACGACTTCCTTTACTTACGATGCGACGTACAGCAACGTTACCAGCACGACCGACCCGCTCGGGAACGTTTCTACGTTTGCCTACGATTCAAAAGGAAATCTCATTTCCGCCGCAGATCCTTTGGGGAACACGTCGACGTTTACCTACAATTCGGCTGGGCAACTGTTGGCCTCTACAGATCCGAACGGAAACACGACGCAGTTCGCTTACTCTGGCGGCGATCTGGTGTCGATAACCGATCCGTTGAGCAGAACGCTCACTCGATTCTCCGACGCCGCGGGTAGATTGCTTTCCGTCGCAGATCCCCTCGGACAACTGACGCGCTACGCCTATAACACCCTGAACCAGGTGGTCAGCATTACGGACCCCGCTAGTGGACTAACATCGATGGGATACGATGCCAACGGAAACCTTACGAGCGTTGCCGATCCCCGCAACACATCCACGCCCACGACTTATACGTACGACAACCTGGACCGCGTGGCGACGCGGAAGGACCCACTGGGCAACCAGGAGAGCTACCAGTACGACGGAAAGGGAAATCTCACGCAGTTTACAGACCGGAGAGGAAAAGTTTCGGTCTACCAGTATGACTCGCTGGATCGCTTGTCATTCGCTGGCTACGGGATGACCGCTGGACCGACTTACGAAAGCACTGTCAATTACACTTATGATTTGGGGAATCGGCTGACACAAGTCGTGGACTCTGCGTCAGGGACTATAACACGGGCCTACGACGGGTTGAACCGCATCGCTTCAGAGGTTTCGCCTCAAGGAAGCGTGGGCTACACTTACGATTTGGCTGGCCGCAGGCAGACCATGACGGTATCGGGGCAATCGCAGGTGGCCTACACTTTCGACACTGCGAATCGGCTTCAGCGAATTGTGCAGGGAACCACAACCGTGCAATTCAGCTATGACTCGGCAAGTCGACGTGGAACACTCACGCTACCTAATGGAATCGTAACAACGTACGGATACGACAACGCATCACAGCTAGTGGCTTTAAACTATTCACTCAGTTCCACGAGTTTAGGGAACCTAGGCTACGCTTATGACTCCGCAGGCCGGAGAACGGGTGCGACGGGCAGTCTTGCGCGAACAGGATTGCCGCTAGCGGTCTCCTCGACGTCCTACAATGCAAACAACCAGCTGACAACGTGGGGCACGGCAAACCTCTTCTATGACGCGGATGGGAACATGACCAGCGACGGAACGCACAGTTACACCTGGGATGCGCGCAATCGCCTGGCGAAGATTGACAACGGAACTACCGCCAGTTTCGCGTACGACCCATTCGGGCGACGGGCAAGCAAGAATGTACTGGGCACAAGCACAAATTTTCTCTTTGATGGTGTCAACTCCGTTCAGGAAATAATCGGCGGAACGAATACCGCCAATTCCCTAACCGGTCAAGTCGACGAAGTTTTCCAGCGCACCGATTCGTCCGGTAGCCGTAGCTTTTTGACGGATGCTTTGGGGAGCACGCTGGCCTTGTCGGACTTGGCGGGTACCGTGCAGACGAGTTACACATTCGAGCCTTTTGGCAGCACGACGACTACGGGCACAGGCAGTACAAACACCTTTGCCTACACAGGCCGGGAACTCGATGCGGGAAATCTAAACCTCTATTTTTACCGTGCCAGATATTACAGCCCGGCACTTGGCCGGTTTATCAGCGAGGACCCTATTGGGTTCCGTGGGGGAGTTAACGTCTACGCCTTCGTTGGGGACAATCCTATAAGCAGGATTGATCCATTAGGTCTGGACTGGCTCAACAACTTAGCAGATTTTTCAGCTGGTGCTGGGTCGGTTCTTACTTTCGGGCTGACTGACATGATTAACGACGCGACGGGAGCGAGCAGCGTCGTGAACAATTGCAGCGGCTGGCATAAGGCTGGCGAGTGGACAGGGATTGGACTCTCCACAGCGATCGGCGGAGCGGAAGGTCTCGAAGAGGGAGTTGAGAGAGGAGCGGGAGAAGAATGGTCACATTGGATTCCAGATCGGCTGAAGCAAGGAAGAGGAGGCTGGATTCCAGACTCAATCGTTGACTCTGATTTGAATGGCCAGTACGTGAGCGATCTAGAGCATGCTCTCAATGACGACAGTCGTATGCTGAAAGGTATGAACCTGGCAGATAAAAACCCAGCCTGGTTGCAGCAGTTGAACAGAATTCCACCGTGGGTAACTGGCGCAGGTGCAGGTGCTGCCTATGGTGGTGCTTCGTCGGCATTGGCCGGGCGCAATTGTGGCTGTAAATAAGATTTGGAGTGGGGGGTTCAGCCAGTGATCGGCACACCGAAGCAGACTGTAGAGAAATTCGCTAACAGCGTGACACTCAGACCTGGGTTGTCAGAGGAAGAGGTTGTGCGGTTTCAAAAAGAGTTGCCCGGGACGTTACCGAGCGAAATCAAGGAACTACTAATTTATTCCGCAGGGTTCGACGTTGCATCAAGTCAACTACTGAAATCTGGTCGCATGAGCGACACTACGCGGGTTCTCTTCACGGGCGGCGGAGATGTTGGACTTTCGGTCTTACCCTGTCCGGTTGCGTTGTTCGGTGATGGGTGCGGAAACTTCTGGGTTGTAGATGTCAGCCCGAGCGGAGCGTGGGGCGCTATCCTCTTCGTCTGCCATGACCCGCCTGTGATTGCCATCCAGGCTGCCGATCTGACTTGTTTCTTGAGTCAGGTTCTCAACCCTGGAGGAAGCGATTCGAGAAATACCCTCGACTATGTCCGGAATACAGCGACCACTCGAATTTGGAAAGATGATCCTTGGGTCGTCTCTGTGCAGGATGCCCGCCTACTGCGGGACGCGGTGGTGTCGAAATTTGCGGAGCAGCTACCCGAGAACTTCTGTGTTGCGGACCTTCGTTCAATGGAGGTTGGGCGCGGATTTAGTTGGGGGAAGGCTGGTCCAAATACCGACATCCGACGTAACGGTTCAGAGTTACTCTTCGGCGTCGAGCAGAAGGCTCCGAGCTTCCTCAAAAGAGTCTTGAGGCGCTCGACGGGGTAGGGAAAAGCTTGCCAACCAGCGCAGTTGACAGTGATCTGCCCTTATCTCCGCGCCCGGAATCGTACGACACTCGAATCGCTCGACCCGACCTCGAACGCGGGCCTCAATTGACATGAAAATGTCCGACACCAGTCCAAAGGATGCTCCTGATCTAGTGCAGTCCTATTACTGTTCTCTAAACTAATCGCGGTTCTAACGGGTTTACCTTATTGATTCACGCGGACTTCTGGACAGATACTGGTGTTACTCTCACTTCGAACCAATCAATAGGCAGGGCGCAGAAGAAGATAAGGCTTTTGTGCCCTGTTCTCCGCATCGAATTCCTTCTCGTTCGTGGAAAACTCCGGAGTCGAATCCAAACTTTCCTTCAGGATTGCGCTGATGGTTGCGAGTTCGGAATCGCGTAACCGGCCCTCGCCGCCTAAGCCCTCACAAAGTCGAGAACAAATCGAGAACAGAACCCCCCCGAGTACCGTGCAATATCGTGATCCATGACGCAGCTAAGAGGCTTACGAATCAACATCAACACGCTGTAGTATCTGGGCGAAATCAAGGGCAAACTCACAAACTCATCGGAAAACGGTGGAGATTTAGGCGTGCAGACCTTGAATGTTTCTTTGAGAGCGCTCCCTCTGGTTGGGATTTTGCTGGAAAGCGGTCTCGGCTAGCAGCTTTACTCTGGTGTTCTTTGCCTCGCCATTCATCGAACGGTAGCGCGAATGGAACTGCCCTCAACTAGAGCAGCGATTACTTTGATGCGCTTGGATTGGGTTAGGCGATTCATGATGAAGCGATCTTCATTGCTTGCAAGAAAGCATATAAATCATCGTTTTAGATAATTTTAATTTGTGCTTGCTATGCTTGCTTGGTTCTGGTAGAGTGGATGCAGAGGTGAAGTATGGACGACGATAAAGACATTCAATCCCTTGGCGGAAAAGCTCGCGCTGAGAAACTATCGAAAGAAGCTCGTAAAGAAATCGCTTCCAATGCCGCACAAGCGCGTTGGAGCAGGGAAGGCGTGCAATACCCCTCGGCCAAGTATGGTTCTCCGGATCGCCCGTTAAAGATCGGGACGATGGAAATCCCCTGTTACGTACTGGACGACGGACGCAGGGTAATTACGCAAACCGGAGTGCTCCTTGCCCTCGAAATGAGTGCAGGAACGGCCACAAAAGGGGGCGGTGATCGACTGACTAATTTTGCCACCACAAAATCAATTAAGCCCTTTGTTTCGGACAACTTAATGGAGATGATCAAAAACCCTGTTCGTTTTCGTGGGCATGGCGGTAGCTTGGCCTACGGGTACGAGGCAACGATACTTGCAGAAATATGCGATGCGGTATTGGCTTCCCGCGAGGCTGGCGAGATGAATCACCAGCAGCAACATATCGCAAAACAGGCGGAAATTCTTGTCCGAGCGTTTGCTAAGGTTGGAATCGTCGCCCTTGTTGATGAGGCCACTGGCTATCAAGAAATACGTAATCGGGAAGCTCTGCAAGAGATTCTCAAGCGATACATTTCTGAAGACCTAATGGAGTGGGTGCGGACGTTCCCAATGGACTTCTACAAGCAGATTTTTCGATTAAAGGGATGGAACTGGAACGACGGAAGAATGTCGCCAATCGTTGGGAGTATCGTCAATGATTTGGTTTATGCGCGGCTGGCACCCGGAGTTTTGGACGAGCTAAAGAAGCGTAATCCGGCTGAAAACGGCCACCGTAAGCACAAACACTTCCAGCATCTCACTAAGGATGTAGGGCACCCGGAGCTGACGCGTCATTTATACGAACTGATCGGTATGGCACGAGCTTTTTCGACGGGACAATGGGAACAATACTACGATCTGGTCAATCGAACATTCCAAAAGGTGAATACTACAGGACTACTGCCATTCGAGGCCGAAAAGGTCTAGCTCTTTTACTAATCCTATCCGTGATCTGCGCCGCGATTTGATTCACGTTACGGCTTGGCTTGCTAAGTCTCGGGAGCGCGGTTGCCGGGTTTGAGGGCGTTCGAGCTGGTTCAATCCGCGGTTGCGAGATTCAGCTAGGTTTGGAAAGCGCATCATTGGGAGGTTTTGAGGATTTACTTTGCAGGTTTTTCCAGATAAGCGGCTATTGCTCGACGAATAGACTCTGAAACGGGTACACCAAGAGTCTTCTGCATCGCTCGCAGAGTGGCCAGGGCCTGACGGTCAAGCCACACGGCGATCTTCTCCCGGTTGTCAGTCTTCATCGTAGACTTCGCTTTTCTCGTCACACCGGCAGTCTAAATAGTATAGACGTGGATGTCAATTAGACACTCTGGTGAAAATTGCGAGGTTTGGTAGCGAAGTGCAGTGACTATCCGCCTCGCCAGGCTCTTCATAGAAATGTCAAACTACGTGCGAGTATTGCAAATAAATGACTTAGGAAATCGGCCACACAGAATCAACAACTTGCAGGTCTTCCCGTGGCTGTAAATGTCAACCTTAGGCCGTAATTTGATATTGTCTTGACTTATGTATATACGTAGATATATACTAATGGGCAGGACGGATACTGTGTTCACCAAAAGCGAATCTCAGCGAGTGTCAGCTTCGAACAATCTCCAGCACCTGTCCCCAGATGAACTCGTCGCTGTTTTGACGGCAGCGCGTGAGTTCTCCATTCGCGATTGGGCTATGTTTCTCGTGGGATACGTCCACGGCTTGCGGGCTTCAGAGGCAGTCAATCTTCGTTTGGGCGATATCGACTGGCAAGCCGAAAGCCTGACCGTAACTCGACTCAAAGGATCTCTGAAAAACGACCCAAGCGGTTGAACGGCATCGTGGTCGGCCAGTACTGTCGGAGTACAGGGCCCTTAAAGAATGGCTGAAAGTCCGAAAAGCAGACGGTTCCGATTTTTTGTTCGTGTCTCAAAAGGGCGGTGCACTGCGACCGGAAACCGCAACACATCTCTTCTACAAATATTGTGAGATGGCAAGCATTGCCCGGGTCGCTCGTGGAGAGCGCCCGATTGCACGATCGTGCTGGAATTTCAAGGTTCTAAAGCATAGTTGCGGGACACATATGGCTGACGGAAACGCGAACCCATATCGAATCAAGATGCAGCTAGGCCATCGGAGCTTCAATTCGACGATGGTTTACTTGCACGGCGATCAAAAGCTTGCCTCGGAAGAGGCCCAACGTATTCGCATGCACATTTTCTAACCTTCTCGACCTGTTCTGCGGGCGCAGTGGCGGGGCTTTTCCCACGTAGACAGTCGATCAATCGCGTCCTCCTTTGACTTTGAATTTCGCATCCATCGACCGCGGCATGTAGACAATTCCCGTCAGATAATCGACAATTCTCCAAAGATGTAAGGTGGGGAGAGCACCTGGCGCAACCCCAGGATTATGTTGATCAGCAGTTTGGCAATTTTCTTGTAGAGTCCTGCATAGCTCATGGAGCCGAGGCGGAAGTTTTCTAATGTTGCACACACGAGCACGGGGCTGCGTTACGTCATGCGGTTGGGTGTGAATGATGAAAGCAGCTGGGAAGGAAACCCGCTCGATCCACCCCGAAATTACTCCATAGAACGTGCGAATGTGAGGGGCAGTTGGTTTACGGCACCCGGCTATAACACGACCCGCGTAAAGGTTGACGACTACGAGTTCAAATTTGCTTGAGGGCGCGGCATGGGCAGTCCGGCGAGCCTGTTGCGCGACTGCCAAAACTGAAAAAAGGAACGAATGATCTGGTATTCGCGCCACCACGTGTACGCGGACATGCGTGATCCGTCAAGGTAGGCGGAAATCTGCTTGGGCGTCACCTGATGGAGCGGACGATCTCCCGTGGAGCGCAGCAGAGTTCTCAAAGCGCCCTCCCCTCTCGCAAAGCGAACGCCTCGCGCACGCTTCCAGGCCGCGTACTTCGCGATCGCTGTCGAAAATCTCAAAGCGCACCGACCAAATCCATGGCCGCGACTTCTCGCAGCATATGGATGTTTAATCTCGCGTAGACGTTGACGCTTTGGGTGTCCCGGTGTCCCAGAAAGTCGGCGATATCGACAAAGGACAAGCCGTTTTGGAGAAGGCGAGTCGCGCACGTGTGGCGCAGCGATTGCGGACCGCTATGCTTGGAAGAAATCCCCAGTTTTCGCATGCGGCTGCGCACGACCTCTGAGTCGGTGTGCGCTACCAGCGGTCGAAGGGGTGCCTTCAGCGTCATGAAAACTTGGGGGGTAGGACGAGCGCGGTCGCGCGTTGTCAATGTAGCCACGGAGGGCGGTTGCGAGGTTTTCGCTCAAGGGGAATTGCTGAAAACCTCCTCGCTTGGCTCGGCGGACTGTGAAGCGATTCGCGACCCAGTCAATGTCGGTGAGCAGAAGATTCGCCGCTTCGCTTCTTCGCAACCCATACACGGCGAAGAGTAACAAGAGTGGTTTGGCGCGGAGGTCGCTGGGGTCGGAGGCTCGCGTCGCGTTGAGGAGTCGCTGAACGTCCTTCCAAACCGGCCCTTGCCGTTCAAACAATTCACGCCGCAAGGGCGGTAATTGAATGGCGCTCGCAATCCCCGCCTGGCACCAACCGCGGCTCTCGGCGTGGCGAAAGAAGGCTCTCAAGCAGCTCGACTCGCTGTGTCGGGTTACGGGATTGCGGTCTTCCATCGGCTTGCGGCTCGTATAGGCGTCGATGTCCATCAGTCGAATCCCGCGAAGTCCTCGATGTCGAGTCGCGTACCATTTGAGAAAGTCGGCTGCACGGTATCGCCGCCCGCGAATGGTCGCTTCCGAGAGCCCGCGTTCGCTGGACATCGCCTCGACGAACTCTTCCAAATATTTCGAGAAGGGCTGGGGCAGTCGCGGATATCAGCCGCTCGGTCAACTTCTTCTATCGTCACGTGGCGGAGGCTACGGAGTCCGAGAATGTTGACGACCTGGAGCAGATACGTGGCCGCAATGCGAATCGCTGACCGCCTAGTTCCGGTTGCTTCGAGATGGACCAAAAACCGTTCGCGTTCTCTCAGCAGAGGTGCCGATTTGTGCCGCACAAGGGCAGCCGGAAAAGAGAAATACCTGTCGAACACCGTCGTGTCTCCAATGAACCCCGAATCGTCTCCACCGAGCGTGGTGGCATTCGGGCCCGTGCGTGGCTGTGAGTGCTTCTTGCCGCTCGGAATGCCGGCTCTGTACTGACGCACCTTGGGCGGGCAGGTCGCGGACGCGAGAATCGTCCTCAGCAAAGTGTTCCCTCCGGAATCTTCACATTTCTGTTGGGCAGGCGCTTCCATAAGAAATGTTTCTAACGGAATTCATCGCACAACAGAGTTTCCGTAGCGTTACAACGACGAAAGAAAGTGTCGAAACCGTAGCTGGCCTGGCTCCTGGGTCGTAGGCTCGAATTTGAAGCACTTCGGATGCGAATCTTTTCCGGGCGGGCGTTCGATCTGCGCGATGAGATTGAGAGAGTCCGCGATATTCGTCTTGATCGCGTGAGGATATTGGTCATGATATGTCGAAAGGGAGGACAAATTTTGAAGTCAAGTGTACGGCTTCTCTTATGCGCGGCATTTTTAATTGATCCGAGCGGCGCGTTTTGCCAGTGCAAGAACGCTTCGATTCGTCAGTCGCAAGGAGATGTCTCTTTTGTTGCACCTGAGTACTCCAGTCAGATTCAACTCGCCCGTCGAGCAGCTATCGAAATATATGACCGTGGCATGTTGGGAAATTCTGGCTCTGCCATAAACAATGAAGTTGCGCGGCCGCCGGGTATATCGATTGCAGTGGCGGTGGACGGAAAGATTGTGTGGGCGGAGGGGTTTGGGTTCGCCGACATAGAGCAGTGTGTTGCCGTAACTCCCAAGACGAAGTTCCGCATTGGAAGCACTTCTAAGCCACTGACTGCCGCGGGCGCAGCGCTCCTTTACGACCAAGGACGCATCGACTTCGACGCTCCCATCCAGCGATATATCCCCGCTTTCCCTGACAAGGGCCATGTCATAACGATGCGCCAACTCTTGGGAAATCTTGGCGGAATTCGTGGTTACAACGCAGAGGAAAGTAACAGATTGGATCGCGAGGTCTATCGCTCTGTGGGCGATTCGCTCAATCGATTCAAGGATGACCCTCTCGTAGCACCGCCGGGCACAAAGTGGGTTTATTCAACCTACGGCTATGTCCTTGCGAGTGCGGCCATCGAAAAAGCATCCGGGCAAGACTTTCTTTCCTACATGCACGACAAAGTGTTCCTGCCCCTCGGAATGCAAGATACCGTCGCCGATGAAAGCGACAAAATTATTCCTGATCGTGCTCGGTGGTACACGGTAGTTGCTGACGGAAGTTATCGGAACACTCCGTATGAAGACTTGAGTTACAAATGGGCGGGAGGCAGTTTCCTGTCAACCGCTGAGGACTTGGTGCGCTTTGGGTCCGCGCTGCTGAAGGCAGGATTTCTGAAACAAGACACGCTCACAATGATCTTTCACGTCAGAAGACGATTTCGGGTCAGAGCACGAAGTACGGACTCGGATGGTTTATCCACGATGCCGGAGGCCATGACACGGAACGGCAATTTGAGCACAGCGGTGGGGTCGCTGGCAGTAGCTCTTGGCTGGTTATCTATCCCGATCGGCATGTGGTGATCGCATGGCTACAGAATAGCGATGATTTCCGCGACTGGGCCATCTTGAATGTCGCCGCCCCTTTCTTTCCTGATCGAAAATGAGAGGCGAGATGCCTCATTAGCGCCCACATCGACAAGTGGAAACATCGGATTCCGGGCGGCGAGACCTGCTCGACTGGGCTCATTTGCTTGGGAAGTGAGCGATGGTACTCAGTTTCCGATGACGCGACTTGAACTGGCACAAGTGCGCGTTCATTCTCGCGCTATTCCTATTCGGGTGGTGGACTGTTGCTGTTGCTATGGGCTTTGGCATCAAGACAGCTTTGAACCGCGTCCTTGTCAAACTTGGGGTCCGGGGGCGGGGCCTTGGGAATCACAAATAATGGTTTCTCGGCTCCATTTACAATCTGCTGATCCACTTCCTTCGTTGCGACAGTACCACCCGACGCTCCGGGATAGCCGGGCAGAGATTCTCGCCGCCGCAATTCCATCCTGTAATCGACATCTAACGCAATATCAGCGGGCATTTGCTCCAATAGCCTCAAATCCTGAGGGCCGAGGTAAAGGAAGGCATCGACTAAATCTTCCATCTTTTTTTGCAGGTTTTTCGGAAAGTCTCTGTGCACGATGCACTCGTCCTTATTGATCATTGTCGGTGGCGGGAGAAAGTGAGTTAAGTCTAGCGCTCCTAGCCATGTGCCCTTAGTCCGCGCCAGCGATGGGATCGGCCAAGTTGCCAACGGGCCGCTGGTTAGAGTCGGTAAATCTGTATCGAAAAAACCGAGGTCGCTAATCACAAACGTCACATTCGGATAGTCTTTTTCATATATTGATACGGCGCTGCCCCCGGTTCCGTGCATGAGATGAAAAGTGCCGAAGAGCATGAGCGCTTTGCGGTGCTTTGACAGAACTTCTTTCTCCATCACAGAAGCAATGCTGGAATCGCGGTGAACAACTTTTAAAATATCCTGAAAGCTTTTGATTTGGTCCCAGTCGATCGGAGGATCGCCAGCCAGCACCCGAAGGCGCTTTCCTGCCGGGAGCTTCTGATTGATGGCACGAACGAGAGGAAAAAATTGCTCGAAGAATCCCGACATACCGCACATGGACTGTGAAGTGTTTCTCCACACTTTCCGGACTTCCGCGAACGGTACATCCTCTCCGGCGATGTAACGATCCAAGACGGGCTGGTACAGCGAATTGCCGCACTCGACGGCAATGTCGTTTACCTTTTCGGAGAACGCCGGATTGCGGATCAGTGAAAAAATAAAATCATCGACATCCTTCAGCCCATGCGCTTCTAGCATGCCGACTACTTCGTATTTATCGAAGGCGGCGAGAATGGCCGGTATAGCGGGTTCTGCAATTGCTTCTGTGTCTGGAGGCTTCGCTTGCTGCGTCTGAGCGCGGATTGTTGCCGGAATCACGGCAATTAGAAACAGTAACATTCGGTGGCATATTGCAAGTATCGGTTTTTTCATTTGAAGTGCCCCCAGAGTCGTCCGACGAAATTATGCTATCGAGATTTACAAAGGGGATCAAAATGTCACGTACGCATAACTGCTGATTATCGTCGATTTGGAGTCCGGGCACGAGGGTCGACCGGGCAGATGGACGGGTTCTCGACGCAATATCGGGACATGGGAGACGCTATCGCGTTGCGGAACAAAAACCCTCAGTATAGTGTCTGTTTTATATGCTCCGACCACGGCTCGCAGTGCTATTACCCAGCGTCTCGGTCATCGTCACGTCTGCGTTGTGGATGTTGGCCCGGATACAATATCTTCGCTTTGTTTGCCCACCAGTAGGAGCTTGTCCGCCACCAAACGGATGGGTCGTCGGTTGGACCGACTACACACCTTTCTCACTGCGTGTCGCTGGCATGTTGAATATACCAGTTGCAATTTTTGGGACTCCTCTGTATCACTTGCTGCACGAGCCCACTGCCAATTCAGAGTTGATTGCTCTGTTGGTAGGAGTTGCGGTCCTGTGGAGCTACATCGGGTGGATTTTGGACACTCGCAACGCCGCTAAGCGTCCGAAGAGCCTTTTACGCAGCATTGCAGGTGTCGCGGGATTCTTGTTCGGAATTTTCTTGTTGGTCGCCACGCTGCCGATGTTCCACGTCGGCCTTTTCTATAAAGCCGTCACGCTCATATGGGTGTTCTTGATTTGTCGTCATTTCCTACTCTTCTTTCGCAATTCGCCTGCGGCTTCCCGCCACTGACAAAACTGGTATTTGTGAAATGGATTGAGGGAAATCGCCAATTCACGGATAAACGCCCGCCACATGCCATCTGATAAACGTTACCGGAGAACTGAGACCGCCCTCACAGATCAGTCGGGTCGGGCAGATGTTCGGACGATCCGAGCCTATCAAGACGACGGCAGCGGGGGCGAGTCAGCGTGCTTCCACGTGTTCTGCCGCTTCCCTCATCAGAGCACCGATCGAGACGAAGCGCAGTCCTCTGTTGCGCCCCACAGTAAGAATGTGCGGGAGAGCCTGAATGCTGCGGGTTGGGTCCGAGATACCGTCGTGAAGGAATGATGATCCAGAAATTGCCCCATCGGGCGTTGATCCTTTTCCGGCAATTTGGACATCTGATACGACAACGCCCTTGCCGCCCTGCGCGACCGATGGCGGCTCGCCTTATCGGGAGTTGACACGCAACTGCGGCGGCTACAAGGTATTAAAGACAGACACATCTACGTTGGCTGCGTGCTGATTAGTTGGCTACGATGGACTACCTCGACCAGATGAAAGGACAATCTGATGAATAAGCTGTGCTTTTTATTGGCAGCTCTGACTCTTACAACGACTGCACGGCCCGCCGAAACTCCACAATCCTCCGGCACGGTCCAAACGACGCAAGTCGACATCCAGTCGAAGGACGGGTTCCACGCTCAGCTTGATGCAATTGTTCAATACTATCGAGCGGGAGACGGAAAAAAGGGGCGTTACTTAATTGATCAATTTCGCTTATCCCATTCCGAAGAGTGGTTCGCCGAACATCTGGGACCGGTACACAGTGCAGAACTTACAGCGCGCTACGACCGTCTGTTTGCCAATTTTGCAGAATCCCTTGAGAAGACGATTGAGACCATCGTCGCAAACCGGTCAGCGGACTTGGTCACGGAACTCGATGAAGGAAAGGGCGAGAAACCATCCAATATTCGTGTTGGTGCGAAAACAAGTGGCATCGTCTCCCTTAAGGATCCCCATCTCTTCTACGGCCATTTCACAATTCAGGTGAAAAAGAAACCCTCAGTATCTTGGGCAGACACATTTGCCTACGAGGACGGAATGTTTCGCTTTGCGGGGTTCGGCGGTTGGCCTTTCTGGGTATGGGAGGACGGCTCGGAGGGGGGAGCGCCAAAGGGAGGAAGCTTTTTGCAGCCCCCCATTCTTATTACCCAAATCGCACCGATCTACCCGTTAGCCGCTAGAGCTTGGAGGCTCGAAGGGGTTGTTATGGTACATGCCCTGATTGACAAAGAAGGCCGCGTAAAGCGTGCAGATATTCTGAACGGCGATCCACTTCTTGCGCAAGCGGCGCTCGACGCAGTGCGGCAATGGCGTTATAAACCGAGTACGTTAGGTGGCGCACCGGCAGAGGCTGAGGCAACTGCGAGGGTAGTATTCGCGCTGCGCTAACGCGCTTACCGTACATCCGCTGATATGAGAGGCTCGCAACGAGCAGTATCAGTTCCCAAGTCACTTTCCTCAGAGTACATCTGGTGTGCTAACTCAGCTTGATATAGATTCCATGCGGAGGATTCATGAACCTACTAGCGACTATCAAGCGCGAAGAACGAAAGCTCGAAAAAGAATTGGGTCAGTTGCAGCACAAACTGAACGGTGTTCGGGCCGCAGCAAAGGCACTCGGGGGCAAGGCGAGCCGTGAAGTCACTGAAGTCAAAAAGCGAGTAATGTCCGCTGCTGCGAGAGCGAAGATTGGAAAGGCAACAAAGGCGCGGTGGGCAAAATTTAGAGCCGAGAAGAACAAGAAGGCGAAAGCTGACTGACCGTGCACTTGAGTCGCGTGAATATCAAATTTCAGAAAGCAGATCGGAGAACAGAATGAAGATCGAAATCGTTCACTGCCCGACGTGACAGAACAACAAGGTCAAGGTCACGAGTCTCGTGACTCTAATCAAGAATCGCTTAGACATTGAAGCCATCGTTACGCCGGGTAAGACCGGTCAGTTCGAGGTGATAGCTGACGGTGAGAGGATTGTCGAACGCGGTGGGAACTGGTTTACACGAAGCTTTGGTGCTGGCTATCCTGACCTCGATAGCGTGGTCGAGCGGCTCGTCGAGAAGCACCTTGCGAATAACGCGAAGTAGCAGAGCACCGGAAGAAAGTTGCGGTGAGTTAGTTATGCCTCGCCACCCTCATCACCACCTCGCAGCATGCACGGATGCCACTCTTCGTCCTCGGCATGAGCATCACAGAACCATCTCCCACACTTCGCGCAGTGCACGGTCGCCGGATAACCGCACGGCTCGTCGTTGGGCGACACTGCCTGACACTGCCTGACACAAACGCTCCAGATTTCTCAGGCGCGGCTGAAAGAAGAAAAACCACTGGATCTTTGCCAGTTAAGTTGCCTCGCAGCTATCTTCAAAAAAAGTACTTGACATAAAAATACTAGCAATTTATAAGGACCACCTTTACCGAGTCCAGTCGGTTGCAGTCATGCAGTCAAGCCCTCGCTGCGGACGGACGGCCGTCATGGTCGCTCGCGTTTCGTCGTGCACACCGAGGGGAGGTGGCGCGATGAAGCGAGTGACGTATTTCCATCCTTCAGCAACCCGCACGGTTATTGGCATTACAGGGCTCCTCCTCCTCTTGTGCTGCTGCGCGTCCTCTGCATTCGCGACGCTAAGCATTTCGAGCCTCTCCCCCACATCAGGCGCTATCGGTGCCTCAGTCACGATCAGTGGCTCGGGTTTTGGCAACTCACAGGGAAGCAGCACTGTAAAGTTCAACGGAGTGACCGCAAGCGCGACAAGTTGGGGGAACAAGACCATCGTGGCGACCGTCCCCTCTGGTGCGACGACCGGCAATGTCGTCGTCACAGTAGGCAGTAATTCGAGCAACGGTGTTACCTTTACCGTTGTTCCAGCGCCGAGCATCACGAGTTTGTCGCCAGCTTCTGTCGCAATTGGTGGCTCGGTCACCATCACTGGTTCGAATTTTGGCGCGACTCAAGGCTCCGGAACAGTCAAGTTCAACGGTACAACTGCAACGGTTACGACCTGGAGTGCCACGAGCATCGTAGCCACAGTTCCCACCGGCGCCACAAACGGAAACGTCGTGGTTTTCGCAAGCGGAGTCAATAGTAATGGAGCGGCCTTCACCATCGTTCCCGCTCCTAGCATTTCCAGCCTCTCCGTAACAACCGGAACAATCGGAACGGCGGTGACAATCTCTGGCAGCAATTTTGGCTCCCCCCAGGGCACTGGGACGGTTTCCTTCAACGGAGTTTTGGCGACCATTGGGAGCTGGAGCTCGACAAGTATTCAAACCACTGTTCCATCCACCGCCAGCACGGGAAACGTGATCGTCTTTGCCAGCGGAGTGAATAGCAACGGAAAGACTTTCACTGTAATTCCTACGATCACGGCTCTCTGGGGCAATTCGGGGATCGTAGGAGCGAAGATCGTCATTCAAGGGTCGGGTTTCGGCTCCACGCAAGGCACGAGCAAAGTAACGTTTAACAGCGGAAAAACAGCGACGATCTCGGCCTGGGGCCCGAACTACATCACCCCTATCGTGCCCAGCGGGGCGACAACTGGAAACATAACTGTCACGGTAGCTACCACGACAAGTAATGGTGCGCTATTTACGGTTGGTTCCGCTCCGATCATTACTTCGATCTCTCCCACCACCGGCGCGCCTCCCTCGCCGGTGGTGATTACCGGCTCATTTTTTGGCGCTTTTATGCAAGACAGTTACGTAAGTTTCAACGGCGCCATCGCACGGCCCAATTCTTGGAGCAGCGCGAGCATCGTGACGCCCGTCCCCTACAACGCGACTGCCGGCCCCGTGACAGTGGTGGTAGCCGGAATTGCGAGTAACGGCCTTACCTTCACACCGAATTACGGAGCGACGATTTCAGGCAAAGTAACGCGGTCCAGTGACGGATCGGCGGTCGTGGGGGCGCAGGTACAGGCTTTTGAAAGCTACAGCCAAACGACGTTGTCAACGACGACTGCGGCGGACGGCAGCTATGCACTGTCACCCCTCTACGGTGTGCAGTACGTAGGGGTCCCAACAATTTTCCTTATGACGTCAATGTGTACATCAATGGAAATCTCGTGACTAGGCAGCCCGGAGTTCTCGTCGTCGGACCGAGCACGACAACCGTCAACCTCACGGTACCCGTGGCTACGATCACAAAACTGTCACCGTCCTCGGGTCCTGTGGGCAGCACGGTCACGATTACCGGGACGAACTTCGGCCTCAATCAGGGTGGGAGCACAGTTACGTTCAAGGCCATTCCGGCGAGTCCGACAAGCTGGAGCAACAACCGCATTGTCGTTCCTGTGCCGTCCGGTGCAACGACCGGGCCTGTTGTTATCACGCAGCCAACTCAGTCGAGCAACGCAATGACATTCGCAGTTGGCGTGGGCGCGCTCACCGGGACGGTCACAAATGCTGGCAATGGCACGGTAATTAGTGGAGCAACCGTACAAGCGGTTCAAGCTAATGTTGTTCAAGGATCGGCTGCGAGCGCCGGCGATGGCACATATACGATTAGCAATTTGGCTCCCGGAACTTACGACCTGCGCGCGTCAGCTTCTGGTTTCGGAACCTCAGTCTTAGCGGCGAACGCCGTGAGTGTGGGCAATCCGACGACCGTAAACGTCACTCTTTCGGCCCCAGGAACCATCTCTGGAAAGGTCACGCAGTCGGATGGAGTTACCAGCATTTCAGGAGCGTCCGTCACAGCGTTGCAGAGCGGCGAGAGTGGCGGTTCGACGACCACCGATTCCTCGGGCAACTACGCAATTTCTGCACTCGCCGCCGGAACTTACACTGTGCAGGCCAGTGCCACCGGATTCTCTCTACAAACGCAAACGGGAATTGGAGTAACTGCGAACAACAACACAACTGTCAATCTGAGCCTGCCGGGGCAGTCGGTCATTAGCTACGCTTACGATCCTGCCGGACGGCTGGTCGGAGTTTCCGACTCAGGAAGCAACACGGCCAAATACAGCTATGACCTCGTGGGCAACTTGTTATCGATCGCGACCAATCCCACTTCACAAACCTCGGTGATCGGCTTCGATCCCCAGACCGGTTCTTCCGGAACGCAGGTAACAATTAGCGGAACCGGATTCAGTTCCACCATTGCTCAGGATTCTGTAAGCTTCAACGGTACTCCCGCAACCGTTACGTCCGCCAGTGTGACTCAACTCGTCGCCACCGTACCCTCAGGCACAACCACAGGGCCCATTGCAGTGACGACTCCCAACGGCTCTGCGACCAGCAGCTCTTCGTTTGTCGTAGGAGGAAACGCGAACGCACCTACGGTGAGTGGTTTTTCGCCCACCATCGCCACATCGGGGACGGCTCTTACGATCAATGGTACGAATTTCGATCCCACACCGGCGAATGACCTTACTCTAATCAACCGCCTGGCCAAGGCCACGATCAGCTCTGCGACTCAGTCTAGTCTTTCGACAACTATTCCCTCGACAGCCACGACAGGATATGTTTCGGTAACAACCGCGAACGGAAAAGCTGTAAGCAGTTCTCATTTGTTCGTCGTCCCGACCGGATACACCACGTCGCAAGTGGTTTTCTCCGGCAGCTTGCCTTTCCAAACGCCCACAACTGTGAACTTCACCGCAGTATCGCAGATCTCTCTTTTGGCGTTCGACGGCACGGCTGGGCAGCGGGTTAGCCTATATTTGTCGACTGATATTCAATCAAATAACAGGTTCAACGTTACGTTGATCAGCCCGACGAATGTAACTTTGACGAGCCTTTCTATCGGCAATGGTTCTGGCTCCTATCCGATCTTCTCGCCAGACATTACGCTGCCGACGACGGGCACTTACACTGTCTTGACGGTTGTAGCAGCGACAGGCAATACAAACAGTCTCGCCTTAACCTTGTATAACGTTCCGCCAGACGTGACAGCCACGATGACCGTGGGCGGCTCGCCTCTCACTGTGTCAACTTCAGCGGTCGGTCAAAACGCCAAAATCACTTTCCCCGGTTCCCTGGGCCAACGAGTGAGCTTAGCCTTGTCGAACAGCTCGTACACCACGACACCAGGTGTCGGTATTTCTGGCCCAGGTCTTAATTCGGTGGGGGGAGCTGCACCGCCTTTGGTGATTGACCCTCCTATAACTCTTCCTCAATCGGGCCCGTACACAATCCTTTTGCAACCAGTCAGCCAAGCCAACGGAAGCGGCGGCAGTATTACGCTAAACCTTTACAACGTTCCAGCCGATGTTGCGGGGAGCGTCACCATCAACGGAGCCGCACTTCCTGTCGCGATTACGGGTCCTGGCCAGAACGCACAGATTACATTCAACGGCACCGCGAATCAGTCCGTTACAGTACAACTCACCGGCGATACGATCTGCCAAGTGCTGGTGAAGTTGCTTCCTCCCGGAGGAGGGCCTAACAACTGGCTTCAGGAAGGGTACAGCTGTGGAGGGAATTTCAGCTTACCTTCCCAGACGTTATCCTCGACAGGTACTTACACAATCCTTGTCGACCCACAAGGTACAGCTACCGGAAACATTTCCGTTGCGGTCACGAGCCCCTGACGTCGAAGAGTCTCTACGTCTCGTTCTTTGGCCTCGCCAGCTGCGATGAGGAAGACCGTCGATGGGTGGACAAGTTCGGAGTTCAGAACTTTTCGAGTGTACGCAGGAGCGGAGGGAGGAAGCATGGTCAACGTATTAAGGGCGTTTCTCGCACAGTTGCTCTCGCTCGCACTCGTAATGGCTAACTTTGCGCCTCCGGCGCGAGGGGAGATGCCACTAGAAAGGTGGCGAACATCCGGTTCCATTCGCGACAACACTGAGCGACCAACAGCGAGTTCCATTTGGAATCCCGTTTATTCCGAATATTCGTTGTCCACCAAGACAGATGTCCGCTCGTCCTCGCGCCGCTCACGCCGAGCTGCGCAAACACAAGTGGCGACCCTCCCCGGCCAGTCATCTACTCCGTTGCCGAAGGGCCTCATTCTCTTGCTTGGCGGCGAGGGAAAAGAAGGACCAGTTGGTACGGCTGCGATTTTCGACCCAGCTAGTTCAACAAGCACTCAGTTATCCACGGGTCTGCTGCAGGCTCGTGCTTGGCATTCGGCCACGGTGCTCCCGAATGGCAAGGTGTTTATCTTTGGCGGGGCCGGGAATGGAGGTAATGTCCTCGCAACAGGTGAGGTTTATGACCCGGCCACCCAGGAATTCGCGAGCCTTTCGCCGCTCGGATTGACGGCGCGGGCTCACCACACAGCAACACTCCTTACGGACGGAACTGTGTTGTTTGCGGGAGGCTTAGACCAGCACGATCAAACGTTAGGTACTATCCAGGTCTGGGATACCCGCTCGCCTAGCGCAAGTAATGTCGACGCGCTACTTATCGCGCCACGAAGCGATCACGCGGCGACCCTCCAGGCGGACGGCACTGTCCTCCTTTGGGGCGGAAAGAACCAGAGCGGTTTAGCGCTGGACTACGGCGAGGTTTACGATCCCAGTGCACAGATCTTCAGAATACAAAACACCAGGCCCGAAGCCGGACCAGAAGTCGTAACTGTTGCGGCAACGATTCCTGTTGACGGTTCCGAAAGTGTCTCTTCAAACGTCGTAATCGCGGTTCGCTTTTCGTCACCCATTCTCATGCAATCGGCAAACAATAACACTGTCACGATTGCTGCCGGCACGCAACAGACTAGCGCCGCTGTGGTTCCAGCGGAAGCAGGTATGCTTCTGTTTGTGACGCCGGAAGAGAGCTTAGCCGCAGAAACCGAGTACACAGTTGACCTCATTGGTGTCCGGTTATAAATCGAAGAGGATCAGCTGGTTAGGGTTATCGAGTAACTCCGATTGAGAGTCGAATGCTTCGATCAGCTGTAAAATGGGCACTTTCTCGAAAATCGTAACGCTG
>Ga0073928_10001735_pt1 | contig 40495 bp, 34 predicted proteins | sample PaiPotPPA55metaG_FD_76969 | JGI IMG/M metagenome (GOLD analysis project Ga0073928, IMG submission 76969) | Iron sulfur acid spring bacterial and archeal communities from Banff, Canada, to study Microbial Dark Matter (Phase II) - Paint Pots PPA... ... | reverse complement strand
GGCTACGCCCTCCCTCCGTCAGCCTACCCCGGCGCCATTCGCATCCTGGTCGGTGTCGTCAGCCTCCCCCCGGGTCAATTCCTCGTGTCGCCAGGGGGTCAATTCCGGATGTCGCTTGACACCTTTCGACTGCTGCCGAATTATTGCATTGCAGCGAATTGACATTGAGTGCCATCAGGAGCGGACCTACGCGATACTCTTTGACAACTCCGCTTTGTCCAGTGTTGCATGCCCATAGTGGCTGCTGAACAGACCCATAATCACAATCTCGTCTCCCAACTCGACCCTTTCGCCATCAAGGACTTGGGGCGTACATACGAGTGAGTTTTCATGAGAAAAATCTATCGGAACGTTGGCAAATCGTCGTGTACCATCCAATGGTGCGACCGCCACGTCTGCCGGCTCCACCGAGTTGTTAGGGTGAAACGTCCAGTGCTCGATGCCAAATGTGCCAATCGCTATCAGCCGGCCATCATGGTCCCGGCTTAATTTCAGCAACTGCCCGGGCACCTGTGGAAGCGCCGCGCAATGGCGCGCCGGCAGCCAAAATCCCGCGACGGCTCCCAGCAGTGAAAGCGCTGATGCAACGCTCATGGCCGCCGCGAAGCCTGAGCTGAAAGCCTCAGGCGAATCGGCCGACCCCTTGCCGGAGAACACGGCCACCAACGCCGCAATGCCGAACATGCCGCCGAGGAAGCGTCCCATGTTGAAGACGCCGGAGGCCTTGCCGATTTCCGCTGCGACCACCGAGCTCAGGATCGCGTTCTGGGCCGCCGGCATCGCCATCGAAACGCCGACGCCCGCCAACACCAGGGGCGAGATCAGGTTTGAATAGGCGACGCCGGGGGCAACGATCGCCGCGATCCAGCCAAGCCCTATGGCCTGCATCAACAGCCCCGCTACGACCAGCCGCCGCTCGCCGAACCTGTTGACGACCGCACCTGCGATTGGCGCGGTGACGAACAGCGTCGCGGTCCAGGGGATCAGCCGCAGGCCGGCGCCGAGCGGGCCGTAGCCGAGCGCGGTCTGCAGGAATTGCGGCAGCAGGAACAGCACGCCGTACATCGCGGCATAGAACAGGAAGCTCGCGGTCATGCCGGATGAGAATTCGCGCGACTGGAATAGCCGCATCGGCACCATCGGCGCGCTGGCACGCAGCTCCCAAGCGACGAAGGCGGCTGCGAACAGCATGCCCGCAGCAAGCGGGCTGATGACTTCGGCGCTGGTCCATCCCGCCAGATTGCCGTGCAGCAGGCCCCATACCAGCGCGAGCGCAGCGACAGCGACGATCACCAGTCCCGGAATATCCAGTGCGGCCTGCGGCCCAAAGCTCTCGCGAAGCCGCGCCAGCACCAAGGTGATGGCGATTATGCCGATCGGAAGATTGATCCAGAAGATCCACCGCCATCCCAGAGTCTCGGTAATGAGGCCGCCGACGGCGGGGCCGATAATGAGGGCACATCCGGTGATGCCGCTGAAGATGCCGAGCGCCCGCGCGCGCTCTTCTTTGGCAAACGCGCCGCTGAGAATGGCCATCGCCAGCGGCATCACCAGGGCGGCGCCCGCGCCCTGGGCCGATCGCGCCGCGATCAGCGCCTCCAAGCTGCCTGACAGCGCGCATGCCATTGATGCAAGGGTAAACAGAAAAATGCCGGCGGCGAACATCGCCCGACGGCCGAAGCGGTCGCCCAGCGCAGCACCCGTCAGCAGCAGCACCGCGAAGGTCAGATTGTAGCCATTGACCGTCCATTGCAGGGTCTCGACCGACGCGCCAAATTCGCCGCGGATGGTGGCAAAAGCTGTGGTGATGACCTGCCCATCCAGAGCCATCATGAAGGACGCCAGCGCGGTCACGCCAAGCACCCAGTTTTTCCCGTCCCTCGCGTCAGGTTCCAGCATCGCCTCTCTCCGCTTTGTTCCGGCCGCGTCATGCGGCGCTCTACGGATAAGACGAATGGGAAGTAGCGGGGGATACAGTCGAAAAATATTTCTTTGCGACCGCATCCTTTTGCAGACGCCAAACGTCTAGGGGGTCGAGAGGCGATTAATTCAAGTCGTAAGACCTAATAAGGAGAGCATCATGACACGGACCTTGATCAGGTATAAGACCAAGCCAGCTATGGCCGACCGAAATGCGGAGCTGATTGCCGAGGTATTTGAGGAATTGAAGGCCGCGCAGCCCGAAGGCGTTCGCTATCTTTCGCTGCGGCTCGACGACGACACGTTTGTGCATTTCGTCGAGACCGAAGCCGATTCCGGGAGTGCGCTTCCGGGACTAGCCGCTTTCAAGGCATTCCAGAGCGGAATTCGTGAGCGCTGCATCGAACCGCCGCAGCCCTGCGGCGCCACCATTGTCGGCAATTATCGGATGCTCGCCAAACCATAGGCATCGTTTCAGGAAGCAGAATGGAATCGTCGCCAAATCCACCGGTCGCCACCACAGGCATTGACGGCCTGCTCGCCGAGATGCGGCCGGAACTGCATCGCTATTGCGCGCGCATGGTCGGCTCGGTGATCGACGGCGAGGACGTGCTGCAGGATGCGCTGATCAAGGCGGTGGAGTCGTTCGCATCCGCCGGCGCAATCGGCAACCCGAGGGGATGGCTGTTCCGGATCGCGCACAACACCGCGCTGGATTTTCTGCGCCGGCGCAACCGCCAGGAAGCACTCAAGTCGGGCGAGGAGGTGGACATGATTGCCGACCCGACCGATGCCGTCCTGAACCGCGAGATCGCCAGCACCAGCCTGCGCACCTTCATGCGGCTTCCGCTCGCCCAGCGCGCCAGCGTGATCCTGATGGATGTGCTCGGCTGCTCCCTGAGCGAAGTCTGCGATGTCATGGATTTCAGCCTGCCCGCGGCGAAGGCGGCGCTGCATCGCGGCCGCGCCCGACTTCGGGAACTGGCGGAGGAGCCGGACGATCTGCCGCGTCCGCAGATGTCGCAGGCCGATCGCGAGCGGCTCGGCGCCTATGTCGCGCATTTCAACGCGCGGGATTTCGATGCGATCCGCGCCATGTTCTCGGACGATGTGCGCCTCGACCTCGTCAGCAAGACGCGGATGAAGGGCAGGGTCGAGGCTTCAAGATATTTCGGAAATTATTCGAAGATCGCCGACTGGCACCTGGTACCGGGGCTGGTGGAAGGTCGTCCCGCCATCCTGGTGTTCGATCCGAGCCAGCCGGGGGATGCACCGAAATATTTCATGCTGCTGCAGTGGTCTGCCGACAAGGTCGCCGAAATCCGCGACTTTCGTCACGCGCCCTATGTCATCGATGGCGCCGAATATCTGGTCTGAACAGCGATCAGGAGAATGGATATGAACGAAGTCCCGCATCCCCCCATTGTTTCGCGCGACCGATGGCTCGATGCGCGAAAGAAACTCCTCGCGCAGGAAAAAGAGCTCACCCGACAATACGATCGCGTCAACGCCGAACGGCGCCGGCTGCCGATGGTCAGGATCGAGAAGAACTACAGGTTCGAAGCACCGGGCGGGGTGCTGTCGCTGAAGGATCTCTTCGAGGGCTGCCGGCAACTCGTGGTCTATCACTTCATGTTCGATCCGGCCTGGGAGAAGGGCTGCCCGGGCTGCACTTCCTTCGCGACCTCCATCGGCGATCTCGGCATGCTCCATAAATGCGATACCAATTTCGTCATGGTGTCGCGGGCGCCGCTGAGCAAGCTCGAGGCCTACAAAGTGCGGCAGGGCTGGCTTTTGCCGTGGGTCTCCTCGTTCGGCAGCGACTTCAACTATGATTTTCACGTCACCAATGACGAAACCATCGCGCCGGTCGAATATAATTATCGCAACAAGGCCGAGCTGGAGGCGAGCAAGGTCCCCAACGCCATCTCGGGCGAAGAGCACGGCTTAAGCGTTTTCTTCCGCATCGGCGACGAGGTCTTCCACACCTATTCGGCCTACGCGCGCGGCACCGAGGCGCTGAGGGATTCCCGCGCGCTGCTCGACATGACGCCCTATGGGCGGCAGCAGGATTTTGAGGATTCGCCGCCGGGCTGGCCGCAAAAGCCGACCTACGGATAGGCCGAGATGGGCTAGGACAAGGCCGATCAGCGCATAGACTTGGTGGCTAATTGGGGCAGACGTGCTGCTCGCAGATCTAAACCGAACCCGAGACCCACAGTCATTGAACGCCCGCGGCCTGCAGGTATTGCAAGTCGACGAAACGTTCCGGGGCCGGCAGCGGCGCGTTGATCACGCCGCCTTCGGCCATCATCGCAATTACCTGCTTGATTCCTTGGAGCTTAATCTCGCCGGCTTTCGGCAAGACGCCGCGGTCGGGCTCAAAATAAAGCGACAACGTAAGCTGCGCGTTGGCTTGGCTAAACCCGGTCGTCTCCACGATGGTTGCAACGATTTCGTCGCGCTTGGCCGGATCGCGGATGAATTGGAAGGCCGACGCGAGGGCGCGAACGTAACGCACCACGGCGTCCTTATGGGCGGATGCCCAGGACCGCCGTGCTGCAGTGACGGTGTACAAATATTCCGGCACGGCATCAGTGGAGAGACCGACCAACCGGTTGCCGCGGCGCATGGCGACGAAGTCTTGGGGCTGCCCGAGCGGGACCGCGTCGCAGTCTCCCGCGGTGAGGCAGTTGAGGCGGTCCGGTGTTCCGTCCACAAACCGGGTTCGGAAGTCCTCCCTGCCAAGGCCATTGAGGGCGAGGAGCTTCCGGATGGAAAGTGTAATGGATCCGTTTTCCGCCGCGATGCCAATTAGTTTGCCTTTGAGATCGGCGTAACTCTTGTTCTCGGACCTTGCGACGAGACTGTAGACAGGATTGTTGAATTCGGCCGCTATGGCCACGGCATCAGAGCCGGCAAGCGCTGACTGGATCAGGAAGGCAGTGGCCACATGGCTGATATCAGCGGTACCGTCATGCAGGGCGGCAATGAGCCGTTCGCCTCCACCAGGAACTGGAAGCATGCTGAAATCGAGGCCTTCGCGCACGAAGAAGCCTTGACGCTCGGCAACAAGAAGCGGCAGCGCAAAAATACTTCGCAAAGCGGAATAGGCCTGCGCATAGCGAAGGGGGATGACTTGCGCCCTCGCGCCGTAGCAAGTGGAGAGGTAGAGAGCGCCCGCACAGACGCCGCGCAGCACGACCAGCCATGAGCTTGAAGCAATGCTGTGAAACATCAGAACAACAGGATCTCGCGTATGCTTACTATCACTTGGGTTCAAATTCCTGGTTCGGGAACGCCGACGTGTTCGGCGCTTTTATCACAATGAAGGAATGATCGGTCGTGGCGTGGCATGCATTGCAGCCGGCTGTGAGCTGCCCGTAGGCTTCTTTGAATTGGCGGGAAAATTTCAGCTTGATAGCGTAATCCAGCCGGGTGAGCGGTTGGCCGACGGCTGCGTCGAAAAGCTCCGGGACCGGTAGACCCTTCCAGCGCGGCACCGCTCGGGAGATTACGGCGAAGCCCTGCCGGAGCTCCTTGAGCGAGTAGGCGGCGAGCGGCCAGTTCTCCGCCTCGCCTGCAAGCCCAACCTTGGCGTGGCGCGGCTGGATGAGCATGTTCATCAAAGCGGCCATTTGCGGATTGAACGGCGCCGGCTCAGCATTCGGATCGCCGAAGGGGCTCTCGGCAGGCGCAGGCGCCAAAGCCGGGCCGAGCATGAGGAGAGCGGCGGTGAATGCGATCAGCGTACATCTCAATCTTCTCATCGCAACCTGCTTTTACATGCGCTGCAGAGTGCACTCGGTCTCGATGGGTATCTTAGGATCCTTGCTGGGCGAGGAACGCCGCACGACCCGCACCTGCTTGTAGCCCGGCTTGTCGCAGGCGACCTCGACATTGTCCGGATCGACATCCTTGCCAAAACCAGGAACCTTATAGGTGCCGAGCAGGTCAGTGCGTGTAATGATGCCGCCACGATCCTTCAAACCGACGGTGACTTTGGCGTCGGGAACAGTCGCCCCGGATGTGTCCCGTACGAAACCGAAATAGGACGGCCCCTCCTCCTCGCTGTTGTCATCGTCATCGCCAAAGCCGGCACCTCCCGCCCAGACGGCAATCGAAAGAGCGCAGGTGATCGCCAGAATCGCACTGGCAATCCCGCCCGTGCGCCAACCTGGGCCTCTCATGCACTGCTCCCTTCCATTCAGTTGAACCCTCTAGCGGGCACCATTCTCATTGCCGGAAGTACGGTGCAAGATAATAGGCTAATACCCCGATGGCCCCAACAGGGACGATCCAAATCCATCCGTACCAAAGCCGCTTCTGCCAATGCCGCGGAGCAATAAACATGACAATCGTGGCAGTAAGTGTGGCAGCGCCAAGTGACAGGGAGCGGAATTGAAGAAATTCCAACTCGACCGTGGCGCGGTCATAAACGAAGAGCGAAATGGTATAAAAAATCCAGTAAGCCGCTGCCAGCAGACATCCGAAAGCGATTGCGCGCTGAACCCAGGATTGGGGAAGGACGCTCGCCACAGCAGCGAGCGCAACGGCGCCAACAAACGACGTGAGCATCCACCCATACCAATACATGACCGGTCCAGTCTTCGCGAGCTGCCGCAGCAAACCGATTTCACCGGTTACGGGATGATACGTAATAAGCGGGAGGTTGATCTCGGTGCAGACCACGTAAATGGCCGCATAGGCGACACCGAACACCAGAGCGAAGCCCGGTATCTTATCCGAGGCGGTCACGATCCCATTCCGCGCGCGTTGTTGACGATGTGGCCGATCAAAAAATTGCTCCACACGACGAGCGCGAGCAGCAGCGTCACGGACCTGCGCGCATTGGCGTATTCCTGTGACAGCGGCTGGCGCCAGTAGGCCCAATAGGCAGGAAGCAGAATGAGCCCGATTGTGGCCAAATGCTCCTTAAGCTCAAAGATACCCACCGTCTTGAAGAACCGCAGCTGCTCAAGTGACAGTCGAGCCGTGACCCGGTATTGCGTGTAGATCCATGCGCCGAGCACGAAGGTGAGAACATAGAGAAGGATGATGGCGCCGACATACGACACGCCCGGCACGGCCCGGAATCGCGCAACGAATGAACCGGCCGGCGCGCGCACCGGCCACCACAGTGCGACGGTTTGGTGCGTAATAGCGCCCAAGAGAGCCAGCGCTAATAGGCCGTGCAAAATGAGCAGGGTTGTCCAGAAGATCATCACGGGAGGAGGCGCTTGGGACTCAATGAGCAGTGACAGTGTCCAATGAAGGACAGCTACGCTGCTGTACTGGAAGCTCGTAGTCCTGGTAGTTGCTCTTGTCCATCACGACCGCCTTCAGCCCTATCTCTTGCGGCGTCGGCTGCTTGCGGAGATTCAGGATCGCGATAGTGGCGGCAAGGCATCCCTGTACAAAGCCATTGTAATCGCCACTGCCGAGAACATCCCCCGACTTGATGAGGTCGATTATCTCCCTGCTTGCATTGATGCCGACGACCAGAGCTTTGCGCTTGCTGGCCTTGAGCGCTTCGACGGCACCGATCGCCATGGGATCGTTGGCGGCCAGCACGCCGTCGATCTGCGGATAGAGGCGCAAGAAACTCCGCATCACCTCCATTGCAGGGGTACGCGCGTAATTCGCTGACCTGGAGGCGAGCAGTTTCACCTCGGGATACTCCTTGATCACGTCCTTGTAGGCCTTTACGCGGGCGATGCTGGTCGGCAGATTTTCCGGGCCTTCCAGGATCACGACGCTACCCTTCTTGCCCATTGCATCGATGAGATAACGCGCGGTTGTTACCGCAAGCTGGTAATCGTCAGTGCCGACATAGGCCACGATCTTACCCCCGGCCAGCCGTTCGTTGACGTTGGTAACCGGGATTCCTGCGGCGTTTAGCTTATCGACCGCAGGAATCATGGCCGTGGGATCAAATGGCGCGAGCACGACCGCGTCCGGCTTGTTGCGGATGACTTCGTCCACGAGACCGAGCTGCTCGGCTTCAGACTCGTTCCGCGGAATGTAGTGCACGACCTCCGCGCCGGTGGACCTGGCCGCAATCTCGCTCCCAATGCGCACCCCCCGAAGGATGGGACTTGCGGGGTTGCGTGTGAACGTGGCAATCGTTTCGGCGCGAGCGGCCACGTACGCATGCAAGGCCGCAAAAACAGCCGTAATCAGGCATGCAGCATGCCGCATCATCCATTGATCTCGCTTGCCATTCACCTCTATCGTAGCCTCAGCCGTACTTGGTTCAAGTCTCCCATGAGACGCTCGGCCGGGGTGATCGTCTTTATCCTCGTGATCCCGCTCGCAAGCTTGTGGAGCGCCAGCGCTGAGCCAACGCAGAACAATCAAACCCTGACCGACCAGCAGCTCACGGGCATGCGGCTGTTCAACCAATCATGCCGCGTCTGTCATACGAAGCCGCAGATGACGAGCCCGCTCTATGGTCCACAACTCTCACAGAGTTCCGCCGGCGGCAGTGCGGAGGTGATGCGCGAGGTCATCAGCAACGGCACACCTCGCATGCCAGGCTTCAAATACCATTTCGACCCCGCGCAGATCGAGGCGATCGTCGCCTACCTGAAAACGCTTCCGCCTCCGTCGGTGTCCGCTCCCGTGGCTGCGCCACGCTGAGCCACGCAGATAACTGGAGACAGCATCATGAGCAGTAGACGCATCGCCCTCCTTACAGTGTTTACGGTAATTATCGCCTGCGTCAGCGGTGCAAGCGCAGGCGATTCGATTCTCAGCGGCTCGATCAGCTCGGCGGCGGGGGAGAAGCTCGGCGGTGTGACGGTCTCCGCCAAGCCAGTCGGCGGAACTATCACTACTACCGTGTTTACAGACGAGTCCGGCGATTATTATTTTCCGCCTCAGCCGGCGGGAAAATATCGGGTTTGGTCACAAGCGTTGACCTTCAACACGGCCAAGACGGAGCTCGATTTGCCCGCATCACGCAAACAGGCCTTCGTGCTCGAGCCACTGAAGGACTACGTGAGGCAACTACCTGGCAACATCATGCTTGCGGCGCTGCCCGAGGATACTGACCAAGATAAGCGCATGAAACGCATCGTACGCACGGTTTGCACCGGGTGTCATACCGCGAGCTACATTCTCCAGCACAAGTTCGATGAGGCCGGCTGGAACGCGGTCATAGAGCTGATGAAGAACGCCAATGTCTATGGCGCGTTCATGGGTGGCGAGCGCAAGCCGTCCGGGATTCTCGATTATCACCAGAAGGAGCTCGCCGCCTATCTCGCCCGCGCGCGCGGGCCTGGTGAAAATACGATGAAATTCAAGCTGGATTCCCGTCCAACTGGGGAGGCGGCGCGCGTCATGTTCAAGGAATACGACGTTCCGCTGGATCCGGATGCCGGGCTTCCCGAGAATTTCGTGCAGAACGACGGCAGCGATTGGTCGCTGGGGACCCCCTCGGTGCTCATCCCGGGCTGGGGCGTGCATGACGCCTGGCTCGATCTTGACGGTCAGCTCTGGTTCACCTGCAATATCCCCAACCGGCGCATCACTATCGGCAAGATCGATCCGGCAAGTGGAGCGGTGAAGCTCTTCAAGGTGGCGTCGCTCAACGGTCTCGCAGCCCAGGCCCATGGCATGACACGTGACGAGAAGGGCATCGTCTGGTTCAATGTGAATAACGGCCGCGGCGGTCTCGGCCGCCTCGATCCCAGGACCGAGCGCATTGACGTCTACATGCCGCCGCAAGGCATGTCGCCGACCGGCGGTGCCACCACGGTCGATTACGACGGGAAGGGCAAGATATGGTCGTCGGCGCCCGACGGCGCGCTTCGCTTCGATCCCGAGACCGAGACGTTCACCGAGTTCAAGTCGGTCACCTATAAAACTCCGAACGGCACCGGACTGACTTATGGCGCGGCCGGCGACCGCAACGGCAACGGCTGGTGGGCGGAAATGACCCTCGATATCATCGGCAAAGGCGAGGGTGCAACCGGCAAGGCGCAGGAGATCAAGCTCTCGCCCATCAGGGAGGAGATCGATCGCCTCACCCCGGAAGAGCGCAAGTTTTACGAGACCTATAATCAACCCGACTTCAACAATCCGCTGCCCTGTGCGCAGGGACCGCGCCGGATGGGTACCGACAAGAATGGGGATGTGCTGTGGGTGGGAAATTCCTGGGGCGCAAATCTCGCCCGCATCGATATCGGCACGCATGAGACAAGCTATGTACCGCTGCCCGGTCAACAGCAGCCCTATCACGTAACGGTCGACAAGGGACATAATGCTTGGACCAATCTGTGGGGCGCGGACCGCGCGCTGCGCTACGATCCAAAGACATCCGCGTGGACCGCGTTCGATCTGCCGACACGAGGAGCAGAGCCGCGCTACGTGTCGCTCCTTGAGCGCGAGGGTGCCCCCATGCAGGTGGTGCTGCCGTATTTCCGTGCGCGGAAAGTCGCGGTCATGACTTTGCGCAGCGAGCAGGACCTACAGGCGCTCAAGGCGCTGGCCGGGCGGTAATCGAGAGCACGCTTATGAGCACCTGTGGACGATCACAATAAATCCTTAATGCGGTCCGGTTCGTCTGTATCTGTGCAAGCGTTGCGTCCGCGTGCGTGTAAGCGTTGCGTCCCCGTGCGCGTAAGTTGTGCAGTGAGCCCCGGCAGTAAACCGGGGCTTTCTTTCTTCACATGATCGGCTGCGAAATGCCGAGGTCCACCCTTATGCAAGTACGGACTACACCATCCGTCTGAGATCGGGTGAGTTGCAAAAATGCTCTTTCCACAGAAAAGCGCCGCGGGGTGGTCGTGGCGACTGCATGGATCGGCGTGGCAGACGTTACAATTGCGACGGCGAATCAGGGGATGCGATGTCCGATGCGAACAAACGCTTCAGATAGCGTGATGATAGAAATCGTTTGTCGGGATTGCGGCACCGGCCACTGTAAGCCCATTGGTATTTTCGCGATCATTCACAACTGACTTGTTGCGGGTGCGGGACGGACATCAAGATCGCCCATCGGCTCGACCACGACTGCAAAAACGATTGGAATGCGTGAAGTGGCCTGGCTGACGGCCCGCACGGTAACTGCTCCGATGATCGAATAATGGCGCCTCGACTTCCCAGCACAAGACGGCCACATTGGAATTTTCGATGAAGCTGTACGTCACGTTCACCTCGCCCTATGCGCGGCTGGCACGCATTCTCGTGCTGGAAAAAGCACTTGAGGACCGCGTAGAGATCATCGCGGCCAAAACACGCGCCACTAACAGCCATTACTATCAGATCAATCCATCTGGGCGCGTACCGTACCTCATCGATGATTCAGGCGTTGGCATGGAGGACAGCCAACTCATCTGCGCCTATCTTGACAGTCTGGATGGTAAGCCTCTTTTCCACAACCTCCGACGCCAAACGGATTGGGCTTACCAACGGCTTGAGTTTGCGGCGCGCAACATGTGCGAAGGGATCTGTGTATGGGTACGCGAGATGCATCGACCCGCAGGCGAGCGTTCGCCAACTGTTTTGGCGCATGAGGTAGCCCGGGCCCAGCGTATGGCCGATGTATTTGAGGGAGGAATGGCCGATCCGTTGATGCAAGGGGCGCCGAGTATGGCGCAGTTGATTCTCGCCGTAGCTCTCGATGTTGCGCGCAAACGCGGCTTCGGCGATCTCACTACTGGCCGCCCGCAGCTTGCCGCCTGGATGCGCTCCATGTCCGAGATCCCTTCGATGCAAAGGACAGCCCCACCGTGATGCCGCCGAATACAACCTTGATGTCTGCGCTTGGCACGAAGTGTGAATGCCATTTTCCAACTATTGGATTGCCCGCAACTTGGCATGTCAGTTCAAGTTTTCCGATTATCGTGTTGGGGGCGGGCTATAAATGCTGCTTCAATAGCCTGCTTTACATCCAGCACAAATTGTCCTTGGCTTGAGGTGAGAGCTTCCACGTCCACACCATAGATTCTCAGAAGCAACTTAGAAACTCGACTTGGCAAAACGAGCTGCAAAAGGCAGGCACCAAACATGATAATAACAGCAGATACTGCCAAAGGAAAATTAGCCTCCGCCAGCTCAGAACTACCAGATGACCGAACCAGCGCAGCAACAAAAAGCCCTACACCCAATACGAAAACGATTACGGCCACGCGATTAAGTTTTCTGCCTCGTATGACACGAACGCTACCGATACTTGCTATTTGATAAGAAGTGCCTGCAAATTGCGCGATATACGGCGTGATCCGCACATCACCCAGCTCAAATATAGGCTCGCCCGCCATTGCTCGTTCAGCGCTCCAGGTAAATTCCTGCCGCCTTACGAGGAGCATGAGTTATGGCACAGCGTGGATCAAGGGGAGTTCGCAGGGGAAAAGCTCATAGATCTTCCGACACGTCATGCCTCACCGTAGATGCGCACGTCGTCGTAGACGACGTCGCCGATGTTGATGCCGAACGGCATGCGGCGCTCCGGCTCGATTGCGGCGTTGCGCTGCGCCATGGTGGTCTGGCAGATTGCAGTCCCGAGCCAAGGTGAGGGCATGTCCGCAGCTGGCGGAAGCTGACATGCGAGCGCTGACGAAGGGTTCGGCTTTTCACCCTACTCAGGCCTGAGGGTTCGTTTTTTGCTGCGATGCATCGGACTGGCGCACCCGAGACCTGCTATGGTCCGTAATCCTCGGCCTTCAGGGTAAGCCCGATGAGGCGGCGCGAGTTAATCACACTGTTGGGCGGCGCGGCGGCGTGGCCGCTCGCGGCGAGTGCGCAGCAGCGGACTAAGCTGCCAACCATTGGTTTCTTGGGCGCGAGTTCGCCGTCAGGCTGGGGCCAATGGGTCCCTGCTTTTGAACGGCGCCTGCGCGAACTTGGGTGGATTGAGGGCCGAACCATCGCTATCGAGTATCGCTGGGCTGAGGGAAGCGGCGAACGTTACGCCGAGATCGCGGCGGAGTTTGTTCGGCTGAAAGTTAATGTCATTGTCACCGTGGGAAGCGCAGTCCCCGCCGCAATGCAAGCGACATCGGAGATCCCCATCGTCTTCGCGGTGGCCGTGGACCCTCTCGATATCGGTCTCGTCGCGAATTTGGCGCGACCGGGCGGGAACGTCACCGGGCTTTCCGTCCAGTCGGCCGATCTTGCCGGCAAGCGAGTCGAAATCTTACGCGAGCTTCTCCCCAATTTCCGCCGGCTGGCGATCATGGGCAATGTCAGCTATCGCGCGGCGGCGCTGGAGATGGAGGAGGCTCAGGCGGCGGCCCGTATGCTCGGCATTGACGCCGCCAAACTGGAAATTCGGCACGCGGAAGATATCGCATCTGCGATCGATGGGCTGAGCGGGCGCGCGGACGCGCTCTATGTCTGTACAGACGCTCTCATAAATGCGAACCACACTCGCATCAATACGTTGGCGCTCGGCCTGCATCTGCCGACCATGCACGGCCCTCGGGAGTACCTAGCCTCGGGGGGTCTTGTGTCTTATGGGCCGAACTACCCAGACCTGTTTCGACGCTCCGCCGATTATGTTGATAGAATTCTCCGTGGAGCAAGGCCTGCCGACATTCCGGTTGAACAGCCGACCAAGTTCGACCTCGTCATCAATCTGACTACGGCTAAAGCACTGGGGCTGACTATCCCGGACAAGCTGCTCGCCCTGGCCGACGAGGTTATCGAGTGAACGCCGTGAACTCATCGCACTGCTCGTCGGCGCGGTGGCGGGGCCGCTCGCGGCGCGCGTGCAGCAGGGCGGCCAAATGCGGCGCATCGGCGTGCTCACGAATACGGCATCAGACGATCCGCTAGGTCAAGCGCGCATGGCTGCGTTCCTGCAAGCCCTGCAACAACTGGGCTGGAGCGATGGTCGCAATGTGCGGATCGACATCCGCTGGGGTCGGAGCGATGTCGAGCAAGACCGCAAATACGCCGCGGAATTGGTTGCGCTCACGCCGGATGTGATTCTGGCCGTTGGTACCCTGAGCGTGGCGGCCTTGCAGCGGGAGAGCCGGACGATTCCTGATCGCAACAGGGAGTGCATCGCAGGTTTATCGTGACCTGATCATTGCGCGCGCGTCACAGCACAAACTGCCTGCGATCTACTCTAACCGTGACATGGTCGCCAAGTGCTAACGCCCGCCGCTGCGAGCGCAGTGGTCACCGCGGGTAATGACCCGACTAGTACAAAGAAATGCCAGGGAGAAGGCCCAAGTGGGTTGCAAGATACTGGTGAGAGCGACACAGTATCTCGGTGAGAATGCCATCAAGGCCGGCATTGCTCGTGGATGAAATTGTCACATGGCTATTTGACTCCGCCCTGGCGCGCCAGATGAAGCGAATGTTGTGACTCTAACGCCTGCTTTCGCGAGGGCAACCTTGAGCACGGGATGCTGAGAGGGGACCGACGCCTCGTCGTGAGCCATGTGGGCAGCATGGTGCGCCCGCCCGCGATGATTCCCTATCTGCAGAAAGCGCAGGCAGGCGAGCCTTATGACAAAGCGGCGTTCGAGGCATGCCTGACCGACTCGGTGATCGAGGCCGTGCGGCTGCAGGCCGATGCCGGTATCGATGCCGTGAGCGACGGAGAATATGGCAAATCGGGCACCTGGGCCTTCTACGTGCACCGGCGGCTCAAGGGCATCGAATGGCATCCATTCACGAAGGCCGAGGCAAAGGACCCAATGATCGCGGTGATCAGTGGCCGCGACCGCGAGGCCTTCCCTGAGTTCTACGCCGAATACGACGCGCGCGTTCTTGCAGTCTCGCGCAGCGCTGGCCGTCCGGTCGTGACAGCACCCCTCGTCTATACTGGGCATGCAGAGCTGCATCGCGACATCGCCAATCTCAAGGCCGGGCTGGCGCGAACGAAGGACGTGACCGGATTCCTTCCCGTGGTGGCACCGGCCAGCGCACTCCCGAACGCCCGCAACGCGCATTACCGCGACGAGGAAAGTTTCCTGTTCGCGCTGGCCGAGGCGCTGCGCACCGAGTACCGCGCGATCATTGATGCCGGGCTCGACCTTCAGGTCGACGACGCATTCATCCCCTTCATGTACGAGAAAATGGTGCCGCCAATGACGCTCACCCAATACCGGGAATGGGCGGCGCTGCGCATCGCAGCCTTGAACCACGCGCTCGAGGGTCTGCCGCCCGAGCGGACGCGTTATCACATCTGCTGGGGCAGCTGGAACGGACCTCACATGTTCGATGTGCCGCTCAAGGACATTGTCGACCTCGTGCTCGAGGTGAAGACCGGCGCCTTGAGCTTCGAGGCGGCAAACCCGCGGCACGAGCACGAATGGCGGATATGGAAAGAGGTGCGGCTGCCGCCGGGCAAGGTGCTGATGCCGGGCCTGATCGCGCATTCAACCAACATCGTCGAGCACCCGGAGCTCGTGGCCGAGCGGCTCATGCGATTTGCCGACTGTGTCGGCCGCGACAACTTGATGGCCGGCACCGATTGCGGTTTTTCCCAGAGCCCACTTGCCGGCCGCGTCCACCGCAGCATCATGTGGGCCAAGCTGCGGGCACTTGCCGAGGGTGCGGCGATCGCGTCCAAGAGGCTGTGGAGCTAGCGACGCGGATATCGAATGGATGGGAGGACAAAACCTATGTGGTGGGTACTCACCGCTATCGCATCTATTGCATTGGTCTCGGCGAACGCACTGGCCGAAGAGACCATCAAGATCGGTCTCATTCTTCCGATGACGGGGCCGTTTACTACGACGGGCAAGCAGGTCGAAGCGGGCGCCCGATTTTATATGCAACAGAACGGCGCGACCGTTGATGGCAGGAAAATAGAGGTCATCCTGCGCGACGACGCCGGCGTTGCCGACAACAGCAAGCGCATTGCCCAGGAGCTTCTGACCGGCGACAAGGTGAATATTCTTGCCGGTTTCGGGCTCACGCCGATCACGCTCGCGGTTGCCCCGCTTGCAACCGAAACCAGGACGCCCATGGTGGTCATGGCGGCTGCGACCGGGATGCTGACGGAGCGCTCGCCCTATATCGTGCGTTCGAGCTTTCCCCAGGCGGCACCGGTCGTGATCATGGCCGATTGGGCGGCCAAACATGCCCTCAAGAAAGTGGTCACGTTGGTTTCCGACTTTGCGCCGGGCCATGATTCCGAAACCTATTTCAAGCAAACCTTCGCCGGCGCGGGCGGCGAGGTCCCTCTGTCGTTGCGGGTGCCTTTGCTCAAGCCGGATTTCGCGCCCTTCCTGCAGCGCGTGCGCGATGCTTCCCCGGATGGAGTTTTCGTCTTCATTCCGGCCGGCCAGGCGGCGACCATGATGCGGCAATTCGTTGAGCGCGGGCTCGACAAATCGGGGATCCGTCTGTTCGGGGCGGGGGACATCACCGACGACGACCTCCTCAACAGCATGGGCGACGTCGCGCTGGGCATCGAGACCGCATATTTCTATTCGGCGGCGCATCCCTCCGAGAAGAACGAGGCGTTCGTCGAGGGGGTGAAGCGGGCGAACAACGGCATGCGGGCAAATTTTTTCGGCGTGTCGGGTTATGACGGCATGCATCTCATCTATGAAGCCATCCGAAAAACCGGCGGCAAGACCGACGGCGACAGCTTCATCGGCGCGGTGAAAGGCATGTCGTGGGAAAGCCCGCGCGGCCCTATGTCCATCGACCCGGAAACGCGCGATGTCATCAGCAACATCTATCTGCGCCGGGTGGAAAGGGTGAACGGCGAGCTCTGGAATATCGAGTTCGCGACCGTGGAGAATGTGAAAGACCCGGTCAAGGCGGCGCGGAAATAGCCGCCGGTTGGGCTGGCGCCATAGGGTGCTCGTGGTCACGAGGAGCCGGCAAGGAAGGTTCGGCTCCTGGCCCACAGCGAACCTGCCGCGCCATTGCGCGAGCGCGTGAGGCTTACACGTTTTTCGCGACCAGCACCACGGACAGTCAGCCTCCGATGGGTCGGGAACCTGTGGGGCGCCGACGGCGTCAGATATCGAAGGCCCGACAGACCTCGATTGGGTCAGCTTTTGTTTTGAGACCGAGATATCTCGCTGTGCTCTCGATTCTGGCATGGCCCAGCAGCGCTCGAACTGTCTGCAAATCGCCGGTGCCTTTCAAAATGTGGAGAGCCTTCGTCCGGCGTAACGACTCTACGCTGTAATCCGAGGGATCGAGCCGCGCCTCGACGACCCAGAGCTTCAGCAGGCGGTTCAATTGCCGCTGACCCATCGGATGACGGCCCTCGACGCCACGGCCAGGGAACAGATAATCGGCGAACTTCTTGCCGGACGCGGCGATCCATTTTTCAAGCGCCTTCGTGGATGCGTTGGACAAGGCGCATCGCACTGGCGGCATTCCCCTCGCGCGCGCAACCTCAATAACGGGACGCATCGAGCCATCGCGACGCTGCACATCGCCAACAACCAGAGCGAGCAGGTCTTGTCCGTGCAGCATGGTATCAATTGCGGTCGAGAAGAGAGCCAAATCTCTGAGCCCGGGGACGCCACGAGCCGCGAGAAGGCCCCGAATCCGTTTCACCTGATCCGGCGTGAAGCCGTCTCTTTTGCCAACCTCAAGACCTTTGTTCCAGGCTCGCCGTTTGGGCGCTCGCTTTTTGGCCATGGCTTTTCGCTCCGACGTTTGGTTTCTGCCCGCGGACCGGGAAAGAAACCGATGAATCCCTTCATGAACTCCCTCGGTCGCTTGGTGCTGCACCCGGCTTGCCGTCACGGCGCTTGCCCGCCTCGATAGCACGCCAAATGCGTTCTGGCGTGACTGGCATTTCAAGGTGCTCCACGTCGTAATCGCCGAGCGCATCCACGATCGCGTTGACGACGACGGCGAGCGCCGGCGTCGTTCCGCCCTCGCCGCCGCCGCGGATCCCGAGCCGATGGGTGGGCGAGGGTACCTCACTGATTGCAGTCACGAGGAACGGCAGAGTATCAGCCCGCGGCATCGCATAATCCATGAAGGAGGCTGACAATAATTGTCCACTCGCGGGCTCATACACGCATTGCTCAAGCAGCGCCTGCCCGACGCCTTGCGCGATCCCTCCATGCGATTGGCCATGCACGATGAGCGGGTTGACCGCGCGGCCCACGTCATCGACGGCCGTATATTTCACGAGATCGACCGCGCCCGTCTCCGCATCGATCTCGACCTCGCAGACGTGACAGCCAAATGGAAAAGCGCACATCCGGACGGTCTCGTCGCATTCGGCCTTGAGCGGTCCGCGCAAATCGTCCGGAAGGTCGCTTCGCATTTGCGCAGCCGCCGCGACCTCGAATAGGCCGATCCGACGGTCGGTGCCTGCGATGGCAAACTGTCCGTCGGCAAATAAGATGTCGTGCTCGCCCGCTTCGAGAATATGAGCGGCGATCCTGCGGCCTTTATCGATGATCGCATCGGCGGCCCCGCCGATGACGATGCCGGCGAGCCGCATCGAGCGAGCGGAGTGCGAGCCGCCTCCGACCGGGACAATGTCGGTATCATGGGTGATGATGCTAACAGCTTCGAGCGCAACGCCCAGCCAGTTGGTCACGAGCTGGGAAAAACTCGTCTCGTGTCCCTGGCCGCTCGACAGCGTGCCGATCACGATGTCGATGCGGCCATCCGGGTGGACAAGAATTTCCGCCCGCTCGCGCGGCATCCCGCTGGTTGCCTCGACGTAGTTGGCGATCCCAATTCCGCGCAGGCGCCCATGCCGCGCAGCCCGCCTGCGGCGCTGCGCAAATCCGCTCCAATCTGCCAGCGCGAGCGCCTGGTCCATGGCCTGCTCATAGGCGCCGCTATCATAGGTCAGGCCCAGCGGATTGGCGTACGGCATCGCGGAGACCGGCACGAGATTGCGGCGCCGCAGCTCGACCTGATCGAAATTATGGCGCCGCGCGGCAATCGCAATGAGCCTCTCGATCACGAACATGGCCTCCGGCCGGCCCGCACTGCGATAGGGATTGGTGGGCGCAGTGTTGCTCAACACTGCGCGCGCGCGTATGTGCGCCACGGGCACTTGATAGACCGATGTCATCAACCCGACGCCCTTGGTCAGCGGCACGTAAGACACGCTGTGCGCGCCGATATTGCTCAGGTTCGAGGCGCGTAGTGCCAGGAAATGCCCGTCGGCAGCAAGCGCAAGCTCAGCCTCGACGAACAGGTCACGGCCCTGATAGTCGCTGAGAAACGCCTCCTGGCGCGCGCAGGTCCACTTGACCGGACGGCCGATACGCTTCGACGCCCATGCAACCAATGCAAATTCGGGGAAAAATCCGTTGCGCGTGCCGAAATTGCCGCCGATCTCGTTCGCGGTGACGCGCACTGCGGCGGTTGGCACCTGAAGAATCCTGGCAAGCTCCTGCTTTTGCCGGACGATGCCGCCGCTGCCGGCGTGAAGCCAAAAGCGACCGCTCGCAGAATCGTAGCAGGCAACTGCCGAGCGCGGCTCCATCGGAACGCCGGTCACGCGTTGGACCCATGTCTTGAGCCGAACGACGTATGCCGCGCGGGCAAGCGCTTCCGCGGTGGCAGCGAGTGCGCCAGCATCGGCGTCGATGCATACGTTTGCAAGGTCGTCGTAGAGCGCTGGAGCGCCCGCCTCGACTGCGGAGCGCGCGCTGGCGACGGACGGCAAGGGCTGGTAATGGACTTCCACGCGTTCCGCCGCGTCCATCGCCGCGTGCACCGTTTCGGCAACCACCATTGCCACCGGCTCGCCGACAAACCGTGCTCGGTCTGCCGGCAATGGCGCATGCGGCGCGATGGGGTGGGACGAGCCGTCTCGGTTCTTCAGCAGAATATCGGGCGGGCTCCCTGGCGTCGGATGATGGGGGATCGGCATCAGACCGTCGGCCGTCGCGTCCTTGCCCGTCAGCACCGCGATGACCCCCGGCAGCGCAAGCGCCCGAGTCGTCTCGATGGCGCGGATGCGAGCATGCGCATGCGGCGAGCGTACCATATGCGCGTAAACCTGGCCCGGCATGTTGACGTCGTCGCTAAAGCGACCGGCGCCGGTGACAAGGCGCAGGTCCTCCTTGCGACGCGACGCTTGTCCGATGCCTTCGTTCATGGCAGCACACGATAGCGAGGAAAGCAAAACAACGCAGGCACCTCGTGCGATCAGGGCGATACTTCCTCGAGCACCCGTCAGCGGGTCTCGACCATGAAGATCGCCGCCATGCCGCCGGTGAGCGCGAAGATGGAAAAGATGAGGAACACGCCGCTGATTCCGTAGCGCGGCAGCGCAAATCCAACAACCAGTGGACCGACCGTCGCCGCGACCCGCAGCCAGAAGCTCGCCCAGCTTACCCCCAGCGCCCGCATGCGGGTGGGATAGATCTCTGCCGTGTAGAGAAAGATGCTCATGTTGATCGAGCCAAGCCACATCGAGAGGAAGCCGTAGCCGAGAAGCATGCCGAGAGCGGTGCGCGCGCCGATCGCCCACAGCCCGATGAGGCTGACCGCCGCTAGCAGGAACGCGCCGATGAACCAGTAGCGGCGGCCGATCCGGTCGATCAAAAAGACGCAAATCAGAGACCCGAGGACGCTGCCCAGCGGAGCGGCGACCGCATAGTTGAGCGACTGCTGCAAGCTGAGATGATAGATCTCGCGGTAGAGCGTCGGTATCCAGCCCTGCAGGCCGTAGGAAACGATATAGGACGACGCCCACAATACCCAGACGAGCAGCGTACGTCTCGCGTAGTGGCCCGCAAACAGCTCGCGCAGGCGCGTCTTGCTCGCAGCCGGTCGCGCGTTGATATGCGGCAGCGGCGGCAACGGCTGCGCGCCGTTATGGGAGACGATGCGCTCGATATGGGTCACGACCTCGTCGGCCTCGCGCAAGCGGCCTTTGCATGCGAGCCAGCGCGGTGACTCTGGGCAGAAATGCCGCAACACGAGCGCGATCAGAGCCGGCACGGCGCCGATGATGAACATCCAACGCCAGCCGAAAGAAGGAACGACGGCGGCTCCGGCGAGCGCCGCCCCAAGCAGGCCAACCGGGAAAATCATCTGGTAGGCGAGGAAGGAGCTGCCGCGGCGCTGCGCGCGCAGAATCTCGCTGATGTAGCTCGAAGCAACCGGGATTTCCCCGCCGAGGCCGATGCCCTCGACGAAGCGGAACCAGAACAGCTGGTCGTAGCTCTGCGCGAATGCGCACGCAAACGACATGACGGCATAGAGCGCAATGGTGATACGCACCGCCGGCACCCGCCCGAGGCGCTCGGCGATCCATCCGAAGGCGAACGCGCCGACGGCCTGGCCGAAATTGGCGACGCTCAGAAGCGCCCCGACCTTCTCCGGCGCAATGCTCCAGTCGCGAATGATGACCGGCAGCACATAAGCGATCGCCAGCGAGTCGAATGAATCGAAGAAGATTGCAACCCCGAGGATGACGGTGATGCGCACGTGCCAGCGCGAGTAGGGCAGGCGCTCGAGCCGCGCGGCGATCGTCTGCTCCGTCAACGGCAAAGCGTGCTGCATCGGCGCCCCCCGCAGTCAGCCCGATCGCAGCTCAGGTCCCCTCGTTGGGATCGTGGTAGAGCTCGCCGACGATGCCCGTGCGGCCTGGTTTGAACTGGCCAAGGTGATAGCGGCCGTCGCGGTCGCGGCCGAGGCGGCCGCGCTGGCGCAGCGCATCCAATGCGCAGGCGACCTCGCGCCCGTCGTCGCTGCCCAGCGCCTCGACGATCTCGGCATAGAACAGCGGCCCGGATGCGAGCGCCTGCTCGACCGTCTGAAAGCGGGCAGGAGCACCGAACACCTTGGCCGCGCTCCTTGTCAGCGGAATCTCGCCCGCGCGGCCGAAAGGCTTGGTACAGTCGAAACCCGCCTTGGCCCCGGTGCGTCGGCCTTCGAGCGAGGGGTCCATGGTCATCCCCATCATCCCCTGAAGGACCATGAGGTCCCGATCGGCCTGGAAGCGCGTGCCCATCGCCCATTCGACCAGGCCTTCGTCGCGGATGTCGATGTCGTCGTCGAACACGTAGATGTGCTTGAGCCGCATGATGCTGCCGAACAGCGCCGCGATGGCCGCGCGGGCTTCACCCAGAACAAGGGGCTTGATCGATACGCGCAGCGTGTTCGAGCCGCCGGAGCGGGACGGGAGATAAACCGCGACCGGCTCACGCACTGCGGCTTTCAGGATCTTCATCGCCTCGGCCTCGGTGCGCAGCGCGCTGATATTGGCGCTGTCCGTCTGGTCGAGGACGAAGGCTGAGCCGTGCAGCAATGTGTGATGCAGCACGTCCCGGCGCATGGTGATGGCGGTGCAATGGAACAGCGGATCCATGTGGATTGCCCCGTAATAGCCCATGTACTCGCCGTAGGGCCCTTCCGGCTCCGCGTAGCCGCGCTCGTCGAGGTAGCCTTCGAGGGTGAGCTCCGCATCCGCCGGCACCAGGATGTCGTTGGTGAGGCTCTTGACGACGGGCGCCGTCTCGCCGCGGAACGTGGCGATCAATGACAGCTCGTCTCCTCCCTGGCGTGTGGTTGCTGCGAAGAAATCGAGCGGATGCGCGCCGACCGCAAAAGTGATCGCAAGCCGTTCGCCGCGCGCAATGCAAGCCTGATAGACGCGCTTGAGGTCGGAGGGCGCCGTCACATTGGTCCCGGCTTCATACCGGTTGCGCAGGCTCAGCCGCCGGCATCCGACGTTTCGCCGTCCGGTCAAGGGATCGACCGTGTAATCGATTGCGGAGCTCATGTAGCAGCTGCCGTCATAGGCGTGCTGGGGATGGAACGGCAGTTTGGTGAGGTCGACGTTGTTGCCAGTGATTGCAACCGCATGCACAGGCGCATCCTTGCTCGGCACTTCCAGCACGGTCTGCGGATTGGCGAGGCGCTTGAAATATTCCTGGTAGAGCTTGTCCTCGCTGGTCTGGAATGCCGCTGCCAGGCGCCTCCTGCTGCCCGCGGTCTTGGCCACCATCTCCGCGTGCTCGGGACCTGTTCTCTTGAACAGGACCGCCTTCTGCGTCCCTTCGATGACCGCGCCGAGACCGGCGAGCGGCACCGGCTGATCATGAATTTCCACTTCACCCATGTCGATCAGCCGCTCGACGAAGGAACGCAGCCGATACTTTTCCATGTCGATGGTGAAGGCGGCAGAGGTCTTCGTCGTCACCGCATGCCCTTTTTGCTTGAAGCGTCTGTCATGATCCCCACCGACCGAATGCGCTAATCGAGCTTAGTCGATCGACGCGGAGCGGTCGATCCCAACTGCTCGGAAATGCATGATGCCGTCCGGAATCGCCAGGGCTATTTCCGTCGGGCTCTTCGGCGCGGTAAAGGCGGCAAAGCGCATGACCTTAAAGCGCATTGCGTAATGTCGGTTGATTGAGGTGAGCCGGCCATTGCTGTTGCAGTGCGGTAACTTCGGTTTTTGACCCGCTGCTGCCGTCGGCTCCCAAACTTTTTGCGTTGCAGCTGCTCACGGCCAGTGTTGGCACATCGCGGCTGAAGCGCTGCGACGCCGCCAACGTCCGCACCTCCGATACCGACGCTTGCGGATGCGTTGGCCGATCTCGGCGTCTCCTCGGCGAGCCAAGGACTGTTATGGGAAGTTAGCGGGCGGGTTCCAGCTAGAAGTAGAGGCGTTCCAAGTCGTAAGTCCAGCATCCAGGGGCTGACTATTCGCAAGTTGGTTGAGAATCGTAACAGCTTGTAGGCCGAGCCGGTAATATGCCGTCGTTGGAGCTGCCGGGGTGTTCGTGGCAAGTGCCGGAGTGGAGGTCGAATGTATGCTATGCGCCCCAGGCGCGAGCACGTAGTCACTATAGGGATAACAGACCCATCCCTGAAAATTACCGCCGTTTGGGTCACGAAGCTGTGCGTCGAGATCAACTTCTCCTACTTCGCGTAAGTAAGGATCGGCACTTACGACTATTCCGTTAGGTTGAGGTTTTGTTCTGATTTGTTGTAATAGGCCCGGTATTGCTTGGTCGTTTTGGCCTGTAAGGTGATAGATGTAGGCAGAATTAGTACTGGCGCTAAGATTGGCCCGATCTGTCATATGTAACCACGCATCAGTTTCCGGTACATTAATGGGGTTATTGTCATTTACGATTAAACCCACAGTATCGATCGTCACTCCACTGCCAGGCTGCGCTTTTAATTGCTGAAAGTTTGCTTGGTCTTGAGCTACAGTGGCCTGGTCCACTCCACCGACCTTTTTGCTTCTCGGACAGTTGTACAAATCGGCAGCACCGGCATCGACACCGGAATTAGAGATCGGATACCGTCCGATCAAAAAGATAAATGGAGGCGCTGAAGCGTTGTTATCAACCACCGAAGCAACCGCTACTGCCGTCGGTAAGCCACCCGCAGCAACGATCAAGTCCACGTGTTTTGCGACATGCACATTTGCGAGAGCCTTCAGTGTATTGTCGCCGGGGCCATAGTCATCGTTCGCAGATAGAGGTTTGAACTCGCGACTGTTGACGGGCCAGTTGTTATCACTGAGAGCCTGAGAAAAGGCGTTATCATGCTTCATTCGCTCCTGCGTACTTACCAGAAATCCAATTTTCTTTTTAACAGTCGCAGTAGCTGGAGAAGCAGGTTGCGCAGTTGCCTTTGTGACGGTAAGCACCCAGGCCGCCGTTGATGTCTTGATAAAATCTCTACGACTTTCTTTCATCTCCGCCCCCTTCATTGTCCGCGTTTGGCTAAGCCTTTCACGCGCTGGGCAACCATTGATTAGGCTACTATGGTCACCGCTTCGCACGCAATTTGCACTTGAACGTCCCGGTGAAATTCCGGCCGCGCGCGAGGTTTCTCTTTGGTCGGCTCGGCCTAGCGTAGTACGCCGACAGCGGCTTGGGGAGGCTTCCGACTCCACCGCCCAATGACCCCTCCGCCCCCGCCATGGTCGTCGCTACCCGGGGGGCCCATAGCTTTTGCGGTATCCAACGTCTGCTCGCTATCATGCGGGCATTCGTAAGGTATTCGGGTTTTGATGTGGTGGACGGCGCCCGCTCCCGGCGACGAATCGCCGTAAGGTGATCGTTGCAACGAATCACATGAGGGAGAAAATCCCGCAGCGCAGCACAGTGCAGATGTGATATCGTCTCCGCCGTTGCATGGCCCCGCGGGAGGGCCGCCTGACATGCTCACGACTGACGACTCGCTGCTGGTTGGGTTCGAGCGTGCGGCTCAGGCGCATCGCCTGCGAACGGCGATCGGCTCGGGCGACTGGCGGCCTAGCTATCAGGAGCTCGACGAGACGGCCAATCATTTGGCGCACGCGCTCGTTCAGCACGGCGGGGAGGCGGGCGATCGGGTCGCCGTCCTAATGCAGCACGATGCGCCGATCATCGCCGCAATGTTGGGCGTGCTCAAGGCCGGCCGCATCGCCGTGATCCTTAACCCGAACGAGCCCGCCTCGCGCCTCAAGGAACTGGTGCACGACGCCGAGCCAGGCGTAATCCTGGCCGATCGGGACAATGGGCAAATGGCGTCCGCAATTGCTGAAGGATGCGCAGTCGAACAGTACGAAAATGGCACGAAGTTCGGCCCTGCTTCCCATCCCGGCATCCGCCGGTGTCCCCACGACGTAGCGTTCCTCTGCTACACCTCCGGCTCCACCGCCCGTCCCAAGGCGGTGATGCGAACGCATCGCCAGGAACTTCGGAATGCCCGCTTGCATTCCGGCTCCTGGGGCGTGATCGCCGACGACCGTATCGCGCTGTTGGCGTCGTTGACCGGGGGGCTCGGAACCAGCATTTCGTGGTGCGCGCTGTTGCACGGGGCCGCGCTCTACCCGTTTGCGACGATGGATAGAGGTTTTCTCGGCCTCGCCGACGCGTTGACCGATAACCGGATCACAATCCTTGCTTCGACGGCGTCGTTCTTTCGCGCCTTCACGCGCTCGCTCGGTGACGGAACGACCTTTCCGGGAATTCGCGTCGTGCGACTAAGCTCAGAGCCGGTCACCTCCGATGATTTCAAGGAGTTTCAGGCGCATTTCTCCGACACGGCGCATTTTGTCCAGACATTTGGTTCATCGGAGACCGGTAACATCGCGCGACTGCACCTTCGCCGTTGCGACCACGTTTCCGAAGGACGTTTGCCGATCGGCCGCCCAGCGGAAGGGATCGAGGTCGAGCTGTTGAACGACCGAGGCGAAAAGGTACCGCCCGGAGAAGTCGGCGAGATTGTTGTGCGCGGCAGCGCCCTGGCCGCCGGCTATTGGCGCAATCCGGAGCTGACCGCGGCCCGTTTTGGGCAAGGATCAATGGGGAGCAGCGTACGCTGTTTTCGCGGCGGCGATCTTGGCCGCCTCAATGACGGTGGACTCCTCGAATACGTTGGCCGCAAGGATTTGCAAGTAAAAATCCGCGGCTTCCGCGTGATGCTGACTGATGTCGAAGACACGGTCGCCAGCATGCCGGGCGTAGAAAACGCCGCTGTCTGCGCGATTGAACAGCCGGACGAAACCGTGCGCATGGTGGCCTACGTCGTTTTCAATCATGATGCGCCCGTCAGTTCGCTTCCCGGCGAGCTACCCGCGATCTCGCACGACGCATCCATCAGTTCGCTTCGACGCGGATTGCGGACCGTTTTACCCGACTACATGATTCCATCGAAGCTTATTGTTGTCGATCGCTTGCCCCTGACCGCAAGCGGCAAGATCGATCGCGAAAAGCTGCAACATGCGGGGCCGACGCAACCAAACCACAGGCGACAAGGAATTTCGAATGGGATGTGGGGAGCAAACGGCGAACCGCGGACGAAGATTCAGGAAATGCTCCTTACTTTTTGGCGCGATGTGCTCAACCGGCAAGACATCGGCCCTGACGACGATTTTTTCCTCTGCGGCGGGGATTCGCTCTCGGCCCTGAGTCTGTTCCACCGCATCGAGAATGAGCTGCATTACAAGTTACCGCTCACGGTTCTGACTGAGGCGCCAACGGTCAAACTGTTCGCCGCCTGCCTTGAGGCAGCGGCGCAGGGGCTGGTGAGCAATATGGTCCGTGTCAACGCGGACGGCCAGCAACGCCCTCTGTTCGTAGTGCATGGCGTGCATGGCCATACACTGGGTCTGTTACCCATCATGCGCTCGCTTGGTCCCGATCAGCCGGTGTTCGGGTTGCAACCGCCGAAGATGGACTGGGCAAGCGTCGGATGCACGACGCTCCCGCAGATTGCGGCGCATTTTCTTCATCAGGTCAAAACGGTGCAACCGAAGGGTCCCTATCGATTGCTAGGTACCAGTTTTGGCGGGGTCGCCGTGTTCGAGATGGCGCTGCAGCTGCAAAGTTTGGGCGAATCGGTGGAATTCTTGGCACTGGTGGATACGAATCCCCCAACCTGTCTGCTCAAGAACGGCGTCGACTTGTGGCTGGGGCACCCCGCTCCGGGCCGTCAAGACGCCGGACCCATCCTGGAGTTGCACCGACGCGTTTACGAGCAACATATTCGCATGATGAGCGTCTATGCGTTGGATAGTCGACTGGACCAGAATGTATTTCGCGGGGAACTTACGTATTTCTGTTGTACAGGGAATCCGATTATTGCCAAACATGACCGCCGACGCTTATGGCAGCTTTTTGCGTCTCGATTCCGACTGCTACTACTGGCGGCTCCTCACGATGTAGGTACACCAGGATCTGACCGCACCGGTCTCCAAAATTTGCTGCATGCATCCCTCAACAACGGGGAGCAGACAAGCAGCGACCCCGGAACGGTCTTTAATCGTGCCTATCAAATAGGTGACCGCGCGGGGCACGAATACATCCTCGGTTCGTTGGGCGATGCGTACCGCGTCGAGCAATATCGCATGCAAGGCAATATAGACGGCGTTTTTATCGAAGATGAAACAGTCCAATTCAGGGGTTGGGCGATCGAGCCCTGTCGGACACAACCGGCGCAAATGATCGCCGTATTTCTCGATGATCATTATCTCGGCTACGGCGCGACTGGTGAGCAGCGGCCTGACGTGGTGGACAGACTTGCCGTGCATTCGGCGCTCTACGCCGGATTCAATTTCCACTTCAAGCACAATGCAATACCCAATGTCGGCGGGAAGCCTCGCGTCTTCGTGCTGTCGGACGACGGCACCGCTGCTGAACTGACCAGCGCGGGGGCTGGGCCTATTGACCAGCGCGCACATGTGCTGCGACAGCGGTTGGAGGCAGCAGGGGAACGCGTTCGACAACTAGATGCCGAACGGAATGCTGTGCTATCGTCAACGTCCTGGCGGATTACCGCCCCCTTGCGGTGGATGGTCGATAGGGTGCGGCGATTCAAATTTTAACATCATCTAGTGCAGCGGGAGTGCCGCAAGCGCTACGGGGTGATCCGATTTCGATACTTGGCCTCCCCCCCTCTTCGATGAGTTGCGCCGCATAGGCGGCGAGGAATCGCTCAGGATTCCAGGCAACTCAACCAGCGGTCGATCGCTGCGCCGCGTTGCAGCAGAGGAATGCCGCGAACGCGATCTCGTGGAATGACAACTGTTGAGGGGACCACCGCAATTCCATAACTCGCGCCAGTCGATCGACGCGTTGACCGCCTGGGTGACATCGCCAAGCGCACGAATGCGAAGGTGCCGATAAACTCAGCCAGAAGCTTGGCGGGAAGATGGTTTTGCATGATCGATCTCCAAAAACAAACCGGTGACCTCGTCGCAATCAGCCTCGCCCAGTAGCATTGGCTGGCTTGGTACTTCGCCGATCGCGACGGAATGCGGCTCGACAGACCCGCTATTCCGCGGCAATCCGGTTTCCCCTGCTGACGCCCTCGGCGATACGAGTGCCGACGGTTTGGTCGATGTTCCGCCAATACTCGATCGCGCGCGCGAGTACGGGCTCTGTCACCCCGTCCAGGAGGTGGCCGACGACGTTGGCGACCAGCCGGTCGCGTTGGGCGTCGTCCATGACCTTGCGCACCAGGGTGCCGGCCTGACCGAAGTCATCGTCGTCCTTTCGCTTCGTGTAAGCAGCATGGACGAACTCTCCGCTGGCTTCCCACACCTCGACCTGGGGATATCGTGTGGGATCGGCCTTCGGTCCGCCTTTGGAGTTCGGCGCGTACACCGGATCGGACACATTCTGGACTCGCATCAATCCGTCCTTGCTGTAGCTATGCACCGGGATCTTGGGTCGATTGACGGGGATCTGCTTGTAGTTCACGCCGATGCGGGCGCGGTGCGCGTCGGCATAGGAAAAAATCCGGCCCAGCAACATCTTATCCGGACTGGGACCGATGCCCGGGACGAGATTATTGACGTCGAAGGCTGCCTGCTCGATCTCGGTGTGGTTGTCGGTGGGATTGCGGTCCAGCGTCATCCGGCCGACCTCGATCAGCGGATAGTCTCCGTGCGGCCAAACCTTGGTCAGGTCGAACGGGTTAAAATGATAGGTTTTGGCCTCGTCGAACGGCATGATCTGCATATGCAGGGTCCAGCTCGGGTGGTCTCCGCGCTCGATCGCCTGGTACATATCTCGAGTGTGGTAGTCGCCGTCGACGCCGGCCAGCCGGTCGGCCTCCGCCTGGGTCAGGAAATCGATCCCTTGGTCGGTCTTGAAATGGTATTTCACCCAAAACTTCTGACCCTTGGCGTTGACCCACATGTAGGTGTGGCTGGAAAAGCCGTCCATATGCCGCCACGACCTGGGAATGCCGCGGTCCCCCATCAGTATGGTCACCTGGTGGGCCGATTCCGGCGACAGCGTCCAGAAGTCCCACTGCATGTCATGGTCGCGCAGATTGTTGTCCGCGCGGCGCTTCTGCGAGCGGATGAAGTGCTGGAATTTCATCGGGTCGCGGATGAAGAACACCGGCGTGTTGTTCCCGACCATGTCGTAGTTGCCTTGGCTGGTGTAGAACTTCAACGCGAAACCGCGCGGGTCACGCCATGTATCGGGGCTGCCGCGCTCGCCCGCGACAGTTGAAAAACGCGCCAGCATGTCCGTCTTGGTGCCCGGCTGGAACAGCGCGGCCTTGGTATATTTGCTGACGTCCTGGGTCACCTCGAAATGCCCGAACGCGCCGCTTCCCTTGGCATGCGGCTGACGCTCGGGAACCCGCTCCCGGTTGAAGTTCGCCATCTGCTCGATGAGATAGTGATCCTGCAGCAATATGGGCCCGTCGGGCCCAACGGTGAGCGAAAACTCATCGCTGGAAACTGGAATGCCAGCGTCGTTGGTTGTTGGTTCGGCAACAGGTGCGCGTGCGGTGGTGGTCAGGGTGGGACGTTTGGCCATGGGACTACTCCTGTAGTGAGACGCGCTGATAGTGAGACGCGCCGAGACCCGCGGGTGAGACGCGTCGAGACCCGCGGGTATTTGGCGAGGACCGCAGTGGTAACTCTCACGCGAAATCTAGTGATACGCCCTGGAATGACATGGTCCCGGTTGCTTTGGGTTGCTCGGCCTTGCTTCAAAGTCTGCCAGCGGCACTTGCCGTGCGGCCTCGCCGAGCACTGACCTCAACGTGGGCGAACCCGAATACGTCGTTCCACATCCGTCAAATCAGGCGACCTGTTGACGCTGCTCGCGACGACTTCCTGTGGATTCTTGAACCGGAACCCAAACGTGCCCGCCCGATTCGCAAGCCAGCAGCTCTTCGACCTCGGTTGCGGCATTCGCCGCGCCGTCGATGCCGGCCAGCATCGTGGAGCGTTGGTGGGCGCTTTCTCGATATGAGGGTGTCGTGAGCATGGATCGTGGGCCGCGTAAATTAAGCACGATCGCATTCGGCGGCGATCCCAGCTCGTTCGGCGCGACAATACCGCCGGTCGTTGCGACGACGTGAATAGGCTCATCAGCCAGCGCGTCGAGCGTGCGCTGAACCTTCTCGACATTGCGTTGCTCAAAGCCGGTCGAGAAGCTAACCATTACGAGAGGTGTGCGATCGTTGTCCGTTACGGCCGGTCTCGGATGAGCGGCGGACTCGCTTGCGAGGCCGCTTTGGGCCCCCTGCCTAGTGCGGTGAGGACTTGCTCACGGGCGCTGGCGGCGGCAGGGCGAAGACTTGCTGACCGGCACTGGTGGCCCCGGCGAGCGTCCCAAATGGTCCAGCGAGGCTGTTGCCATCTCTGTCGCCGATGTACCAGCCGCCGTCGCGTTTAATGCACCAGCCCACAACCTGCCCTGCTCCCGCAACGAAGGCGTGGCGCCCAGCTTCCACCCGCTCAAGAGCGACTGCCTCCGCTGTAGGGTTCGCGCAGCTCGCAGACTGCGGTTGCTCCTGGGTAAATGGAGCGTCGTAGTAGATCGCTCCCGTCTTGCTGATGCGGATGGCCATAAGCTCTCCCTATCGCCCCCCATGAACAGTGTGAGACGAACGCGCGCGCGCCACAAGTGACCCCGGATCGGAGCTGACCCGGTACGATATCGATATCTACCGCCGCGCGGCTGTGTACCTCGATCGAATCGTCAAACGGGCGAAGCCCGCCTAGCTGCCGGTGCAGCAGCACGTCAAGTTTGAGCTGATCATCAGATGAGTGGATGGAGCTTAAACCCACAGACCTCATCCTGAGGAGCTCGGCGCGCCTCTTTGCGCGCCGAGCGTCTCGAAGGCCGCCGGCACGCTGTCGCTTGTAGCCGCCCTTCGAGACGCGCGCAAGCGCGCTCCTCAGGGCGAGGTTGATTGATGCGGCGATATGATTCGAACCTCGAAAACGCAATGCTAGCCGCAAACGTCAGGTTTTGGCACGCGAATAACCCGAGTACGCCCAATTTTGCTGTATTGCACAATGTGGTAGCGTGTCGTCATTCGTAGGGCCAACCATGAGGCGACGCGAATTCATCACGCGGCTCGGTGTTGCGGCGACGATCTGGCCGCTTGCAGCGCGCGCGCAACAGCCGGCGCTGCCGGTGATCGGATATCTGCACTCCGGCTGGCAACACGCTGCTCGCGCTCGCCGACGAAGTGATCGAATAGATAATCGGCTAATAACGAGCGCTTTTTGCGCGCAAGGCAGATAGTTAAATCCGGGAGAGTCAGGCGATGTCGAACCCCATGCTCGCTGCCTGTGGCCTCGTATTCGCCCTGGTTGCTGTCCCGGTCGCCCAAGCGCAAGTCACAATCGATATCTCGAAGGTGACATGTGACCAGTTTTTAGGATATAAGATCATAAATCCCGATGACATCGCCATGTGGCTGAGCGGCTACTATAATGCACAGCACGGCAACACTATCATCGATATCCAGACACTTGCTGCTCAGAAGCGCCAATTGCAGGATTACTGCCTTCGAAATCTCAGCGTACCAGTCATGCAGGCAATTGACACGATATTTCACAAGAAGCGCTGACACTCGGGGCGTCCACCAATTTTCAACTGGTGATCAATCTCAAGACCGCGAGATCACTCGGTCTTACGACTCCCGGAATCCGTCCTGCTGCACGCCGACGAGGTGATCGAATAGAGGGCGGCTCCGCTGCGTGGACGAGTCCGGTTGTGGCGCTTCTGGAAGAGCAATTGATGAACCGCATGCCCTTATGGAGGGTGGGGGATGCCCCCTTCGCAGGGCTTGCGGCTTTTGCGTCTATTCGCCATCTGCTATCGTCCACGCCATTCCAGAGCTCATCCAGGGCAATGTCGGGTAACAAAGATAGGAATGAAACGATGTTGAAGTTCTATTACAGCGGCGCGCCCAATCCGACCAAGGTCGCGCTCTTTCTCGAAGAATCCGGGCTTCCGTACCAAGCGATCCCGGTCGACACCCGCAAGGGCGATCAGCACAAGCCGGAGTATCTCGCGATCAATCCGAATGCGAAAGTGCCCGCCATCGTTGATGGCGATGCCGTTGTGTTCGACAGCAACGCGATCCTGCTCTATCTCGCGGAGAAAACAGGCAAGTTTCTGCCGGAAAACACCCCCAAGGCGCGAGGCGAGTTGCTGTCGTGGCTTATGTTTGTTGCGTCCGGCGTTGGTCCTTATTCCGGCCAGGCGGTGCATTTCCGCAATTACGCACCGGAAAAGCTGCCCTATGCGATCAATCGCTACGCGTTTGAGGCAAAGCGCCATTTCGGAATTCTGGATAATCACCTCGCCAAGCGGCGTTACATGCTGGGCGACGTCTACACAATCGTCGACATGGACGTTTGGGGCTGGGCACGTCTCATCCCGACCGTCATGGGCGAGGGTGCATGGGATAAATTCAAGTATCTCAAGCGGCTCGTCGATGAGATCAGCGCACGACCGGCGGCCCAGCGCGCCGCCGCGCTGAAGGACAAGCACAAGTTCAAGACGGAGATGGACAGTGAGGCACTCGACGCGATGTTCCCCCACCTGAAGGAGAAAGCCGCGTAAGTCGAACGTGGCGCTATCTACCCCGGCGCGGAGCTTCACTGCCGCGCCCACCATCATTCATCGTCAAATAAAAGTGCAATTCGCGGGAACAGCTCTGCGCACGTGATAATTCTCCCGTGCGAATCGCTCAACACGGGAGAATCAGTGTTCGCTAATCAGGTATAGACCCTGGCTAAGCTAGTAAGTAGCCCAGCCCATAGCCTGCGGCTCCGCAGCCGCAGCACGAGCGAGATGGATAGACGGGCACCGGCTGAACGACGACGGCACTACCGCAACCATCGTACCAGCATCCGCCTGCTGTAGCCGGCGCGGCTAAAAAACCAACGGCGACATCGAACGCTCGGGACCAGTCGTCTTCTCGCCTTCGAGCTATGTTTTTATTTTTCCATCAAATAACTTGCTGGAACACTGCGGCCCGATGAGAATGCGGCAAGAACGCGTAGACCTTGTTTCTCTTCCGGTCGAGCGCAAGCGTGTGTGCGCCTAGTTCCGTCGTCACGACCTCCTCGCGGCGCATTGTTTCAGCGTCAATGACGTCTATTACCCCTGGGTCTCCAACCGCCACGTAAAGCCTGCCGAATGGCCGTTGGTGCAGAAATATTACGTCCGGGGCCCCGCTCAGACCAACATCGCCGAGCACATCACCTGAATCCGGCTCAATTGCGAGTAGTACACCCGCGTCGCAGGCGCATATCAACCGTCCCGTGGCTGGATCGAGATCCAATCCGTGCGGTCCCGCCGCCGGAATGTCGTATTCCCTCGATATTTTGGTCGGATTGCGAGCATCAATAGCAATGATCCGCGCTGGGGAAGCGATGTTGACGAAAAATACCTCGCGCGACTCGTCGTAAATTGCCCAGCGCGTACGGCCGGGAACGTTGACTTCCGCGATCCGCTCTCGTCGCGCGAGGTCTACAACGGATACCGAGTGCGAATTCAAGATCGAGGGGTCGCCAACGTTTGCGGCGATCAGGATGCCGCGAGTGGAGTCGAACGCGAGTCCGTTCGGCTTCACGCCTACAGCAATCTTAGAAGCCTGCCGTTCGATACCTGGTGCAAACACCGAGACAGTATCTTCGCCTCGATTGGACGTGAAGACGAGTCCGCGCGTTTCCGATACGAGCGCGCCTGCCACTGCCGTGAAGCCCGGAATCGATTCGATGTATCGATCCCGCGCGGTATCGATCACGTCGACTGCATCGTTGCTGGTATGTGCGACGTAGAGCCGATCCGATCCTTGATGGACATCTGCATGATCGAACCCACCCTTGGACCGATTTGGCGGGAGCTCGATATGGCCAAGTAAACGAAGCGCCATGGCTGCGACTCCCGATCAATCGGCCGGGATCACCGTATAGCCGTCGAAATAGACATGGCTGTCGGCCTTCGACCATAATCCGATCCGGCCCGTGACCGGCTCTGGCAGCGTATGTTCCAGATAGAGCTTGCCGTTGAGATAGCCCTCGACCTTTTTGCCAGCCACGCGCACCTTGAGATCGTGCCACTGCCGAGTGGGCGTCGGGGTGTTACGAATCCACTTCACTGAAGATCGCTTACCTCGCTCGAACGTCCAAAGCACGAGATTGTTTTCGAGCGGATTGGCTCGCACCGTCAGATAATCGCCGTTCGGCTTCAAATTGAACAGGATGCCGGCGCCCTGGTCGATGCGCCCCGAGATGCCTTCGAAGCGCACCGAGATCTCGCCATCGCGGAAATCCTCAACGTCCTTGGCCACTGTATATGGGAAATACGCGTACGCTTGGACCCGATCGAGGAACTCGGCGTAGCGGTCGCCGTAAAGCGCGCGCGCCTTGTCGGCTACGCCCGCTGCTGTCTGTCCTTCTTTCCATTGGCGCCCGTCAACCGCGAGAACCTTCTTGTTGCCCTCCGCTTCGATCCGCCAGATGCCGACCACGCTGAGGAAGGCTTTCGGCTCGGCACCGACTGTTTCGTTGGAGAAATCGACCTTGAGCGGTTGTGTGGCTTCGGCGCGCAGTAGCAATGTTGCCAGGCCCAATCCCACGATGACCGTTGCGATCGCGCAGGTGCTGATCTTCATAAGGAGCCTCCATCTTGCGTCAGGAACAGTGGGAGACGAGGCGGCTGGGACATCCACCACCACGCGAACAAGACCAGGAGCGGGAGCGCGGCGAAGAACCACGGCAGCGCGACCTGCGCATTGGCGACGAGCGGATAGCCCGGGTACTTCTCGCCGGCGGTCGGCGGCGGAATCGGGCGCCCCGCCAGCTCGTAAAGGATCGGCAGCACTTCGCGATGGCTGGTCGAGCGGCTCTTGGCGGAGCGGCCGCCGTAAGAATAGTCGACCTCTCCGTAAGCCTCGTCGGTCGAGCTGCCGACGATGGTTTGCCCGCCGCTGGCGAGTCGAATGGTCACGCGGGGCATGACACGCTCGAGCTTGGCGAGCACGTTGCGGCGCAGATCGGCATAGCGAGGGTCTTCAGGCGCAAGATGCACCTTGATCACCAGCGGCTCCCGCAGTTTCGCGAGCTCACGCTGGTCGGCGGCGGGAAACGAATTGCGTCGGTCTTCGGCGAGGTCTGTGGAGGCGCTGATCTGTGCCGCCATCGCCAACAGCGCCGCCATCGCGGCGGCACAGGCCACTGATCGCGGGAGCTTGAGTCGAACCGGCACACCCGGATGCAACCAGATGGCGGCCAGCGCGCAGAAGCCCATGATAGCGGCGACAATGCCTACCACGAAAGGCACCGACAGCAGTCCCTGCTCGAAGGTTCGCAGCGTCTGTGTCAGCGACAGACGCGAGATCACGCCGAGCACACCCGGCTGTCCGGCGAGCGCGAAATCGAGAACCCAGGAGCCGATCGTGAAGGCAAGCGTGATGATCGCGGCGGTCGCCGCGCTTTCGGCGACGGCGGCCGAGAACAGCGCAATCGCCCCAACCAGCAAGCCGTAGAGCAGGTGGCCGCCGAGCAGGTTGCCCGTCTCCGGGCCAGAGAGATGTCCGCCGAGCACCTCCCAAAGCGCCAGCGTGGAGAGGGCAGGAATCAGCGCGACAAGCCAGGCGATCGCCACTGCCGTCATTTTCGCTGCGATCAAGGTCGTAGTTCGATACGGCAGCTGCACCAGAAGACGCAGCGCTCCGGTCTCCTTCTCGCGGCCAAGCACGCGGATTGCGACGAAGGGAAACAGCAGCGTGACCGCCACGTAGAAGGCGCCGAACGTCGGTACCAGCACGCCGTCGAGCGGAGAAAGGCCGCTTGCCATCGCCGGCGAATCCCGTGCGGCTGCGCTTGCTTCGCCGTAAAGAGCCGCAGCTTGAAAAAAGCTGTAGCCGACGAGCGGGCAGACCAGGAGCAGCATCGTCCAGAGCGCGCGACCATTGAGCACCTCGCGCAGCTCCTTGACCAACAAGGGGCGAAGCGGAACGCGGCGGAACGCGGCTGTCTCAGGTGAGCGCAAGGAATACGTCCTCCAATCCGGCGGCGACTTGGCCGGTCCGCCTGCGCAGCTCATCCAGCGTTCCGCTTCCGCGGACGCAACCGCCCGCGAGCAGGACAAACCGGTCGCAGACCCGCTCCGCATCGATCAGCTGGTGAATCGCCAGGACAAGCGTGCGCCCGCCCGCCGCAATCTCGCGCAGCACGTTCATCATCTCGCGCGTCTGCCGGAGGTCGAACCCGTCGAAGGGCTCATCCATGAGTAGCAACGGATGCGGCGTGAGCAGCGCCAGTGCCAGCATCAGCCGGCGGCAGAAGCCTTTCGACAGCGCGTCGACGCGCTTGCGCAAGATCGGTGACAGGCCGAGCAGCCGAATGGTGTTGGCCAAGATGGGGTCCGGCCGGCGGTAGATGGCCGCGAAGAATTCCATCACCCGCAGCACATGCTGCTCCTGCCATGGCCGAACCCCATCGGGGAGGAAGAAGATCGAATCGCGGCGGCGGTCGCACGGCAACGCGCTCTCCCGCCAGAGAACGGCGCCGCTGTCGACCGGAAGGAGTCCGGCGATGGCTTCGAGCAGGGTCGTCTTGCCGGCTCCGTTCGGACCGATCAGGCCGAGGATTTCATTGCCGTGCACATCAAATGACACGTCTGCCAGCGCCTGCTGATCGCCATAGTGCTTACTCAGCCCGGCAACCCGCATCAGCACAGTAGTGTGCCCAGGGATGTTTTCCGCTCGGGTGGTGGTCAACGCCGTCATCGGCCCACCCAGTTTCGTCGGATGAAACGGATTAAGCGCATGATGCGCTCGTTCTTTCTCGGTCTGGTTCGTGTTCAGTGTGATGTCTCGAAAGAAGGTTGCCCTTTCGCGACTTGCCGACGATCGAACACGCGGTCTCACGCGCAGTGCTTTTGCGTTACTTGAGCATCACCCATGTCGGCTGCAGCAGCGGGAACGCGATCAAACCGACGACCGCGGTCACCGCTATGAGCAGCGGGTTGTTGATCTTCCAACGGAACAGAGCAGCGAGCGAGGCTGCCGCAATGAGGGCGGTCAACCAGTCCCCGATGGCGATCCGTCCGAGCAGAATGCAGGCGCCGAGGATGGTTCCGATCGCAGCGGCGTAGGCGCCCTTCACGAAGCCCTGGACGTTGGGATTATCTCGGTGCCGAGCCAATATCGGCGCAGCCACCAGCACGAGGATGAAGGACGGAAAGAAAATTCCGATCGTCGAGACCAGCGAGCCCCAGAAGCCGGCAACGAGATACCCGACGAAGGTGGCGGTGATCACCACCGGCCCGGGACTGATCATGCCGATCGCGACAGCGACCAGGAACTGGCGCGGATCGAGCCAGCCGTATTCCCGCACCAGTCCCTGCTCCAGGAATGGCACGATCACGAGACCGCTGCCAAAGGTAAGCGACCCGGCCTTGAGGAAGAAGAGCAGGAGCTTGCCGAGCGTCGTTCCGGACGCAACGGGTGCGAGCTGGGCCAACACCGGCGCAGCGGCGATTTGGAGCGCCAGCGGCGGACGACGGCGGAACAGGTTTCCGTAATAAAGCATCCCGCCGATGCCGGCGCCGATGAACAGTAATGCCACCTCGGCCTGCAACAACACCGTCACGATCAGGCAGACACCGGCGATCGCCCACTGCAGCCAGTCTTCCATGCCGAGCTTCGCCAGCCGGTAGCACGAATGCAGGATCAGGGCGATGACGGCGGGGCTGACGCCGTAAAAGACTGCGTTCACCGGCTGCAGGTCGCCCAGATAGACGTAAAGGGCGCCGAGGGCGGCGACGATGACGAAATTCGGGAAGATGAAAGCCCAACCGCCGGCCCAGGCTCCCCAAAAGCCGGCCCGCAGGTACGAGACATAAATGCCCACCTGAATGGCGAGCGGACCGGGCAATGATTGGCACACGGCAATGGCTTCGCGCATCTGTTCCCTGCCGAGCCATTTTCTGTCGGCAACAAGCTCGCGCTCCATCTGTCCGACGAGTGCGACCGGTCCACCGAATCCAAGCAACCCAAGACGTAGAAAGTATCCGACGACTTCGCTGATCGAGCCGCGCATGGGTTTATCGGCAATGGTCATACCCGAATGTCCTCCACGCTCTCTGTTCCGATGGTGGAGTCGGTTTGCGCATTGCGACCGACTGTCACGCCGGAACTGTTCGCAATCAGCTCTTCGCGCTCGCCGTCTTGTCGAGTGCGGCACGCAGAGCGCGGGCAAGCTTCAGCGCGTCATCATTGGCCCAGAAATGCATGAAGAACAGCCGCGGCTGCTCCATGAGCATGTGGCTGTGCAGCGCCGTCACCTCGATGCCGTTCGACCGCAGAGTCTGGATCACCGGGTTCACCTCTTCCGCGGCCAGCACGAAATCGCCGGTGATCGCAGCCTTGCCGCCGCCGGTGGGCTGAAATCCGATGCCGGTGGCGAGTCCGAGCGGTCCGGGCGGGACCATCTGCATGCCGTTTTCGCTGATCGGGTCGCGTCGCGGCACTCCGAACTGATAGACGCCGCCGTTGGCCTGACCCTTCACGCCAATGATCTGGTCAAGCTGGCCGGTATCGAGATCAATAGTAGGCTGGGTCGCCGGGGGCGCAGGCGGCGTGAGCGGAGTCTTGCTTGCGGCGAGTGCGGTGCGGATCGCTGTCGCCAGCTTCAGCGGGTCGCCATGGCCACCGACGTGCATGTAGAAGGTCGCCGGGTTGGCTCGCAGCAGGTGATTATGGACCGCCGTGATCTCAGCGCCATTCTCGATGAGCTTGGACATGACCGGGTTGATCTCGGTCTCGAGCAAGACCAAGTCGCCCATGATCATCGCACCGCCATGCATCGGTTTGAACGCGGTCCAGCCGCCAAGCGCCAGCGCCGGGCGGATGGTGACGCCGTCCAGCGTCACGTGGAGGTCGCTGCGCGGAAATCCGTAGCGATGAACCTCGCCGGACACGGCGGCGGCGCTCCGGCCGATCGCTTCGTCCACCTTCTTCCACTCGATCTCCTGGGCGCTGGCGGCGCCGCTGATGCTCACTACTGCGCAAAGCGCAAGCACGTGATCAACACGCATGATTACATCCTCCTGTTGCCGGGCAGAACGCCCACTGATGCCCACCAACCCTTAACGAATCGATCGGCTATCTACCGCCGCTTCTTCCTGAAAAACTCGTACAGGTCGTTGAACGCCTCGGCGCCACGCTCAATTCGCCTCGCGTCGTCGTTCGTGGACGCGCGGATGCCATCGATCAGCGTCCTGATGCCGGCAACCTCGGTGCGACCGAACTTATCGTCCTTGAGGTCGATGTCGTGGATGATCTCGGCGATCGCGCGCAGCCCGGTGTCCTTGAGGCTGGCGCGCTCCAGCAGCACTTCGAAGGTGCACTTGTCGCCTTCGTGGGTGAACTCCGCCTCGAACATGTCGAAGCGCAGCTCGCCCTCCTGCGGCCGGTAACCCTTGCCCGACACGAACTTGAAACGAGCCTCGGGATCGATGAAGCGGCGGATCAGCCAGGCGCTGGCGATTCGATCCGCATAGACGCCCTCGCGCGTCACCCAGGTCCGGCTGCGCAGCGTCTCGATGAGATTGGGCTCCGTCTTTGTTTTGCTTGCCACTGGTTCGTCCTTGTTCAACTGAGCTTCAAGGCCTGTGAGCAACTCTTCGGCTGTTTCCCGCCCGATTGCGCCGAAGAAATCTATGGCAGCAATCTCGGCGAGCCGCTTGCGCAGTCGAGCGACCTGAACACGAAGCTCTGTCGTCGTATCGTGCCCTGCCTTGCGGCGCAGGGACTTCGACAGCTCCTGTGCTTCCTTAGTCAGCTCGGCGTAATCGGCATCACGCGCCCGATCGAACAGTGCACGCACCTCCTCGTCGGAAAGGCCGTCGATCAAGCGGGCTTCGCAGACGAATGCCTCGCCACCCCCTTCCTGGATCTCGCGCAGCAGCCATTCGAAGTC
>Ga0073928_10001732_pt1 | contig 40533 bp, 20 predicted proteins | sample PaiPotPPA55metaG_FD_76969 | JGI IMG/M metagenome (GOLD analysis project Ga0073928, IMG submission 76969) | Iron sulfur acid spring bacterial and archeal communities from Banff, Canada, to study Microbial Dark Matter (Phase II) - Paint Pots PPA... ... | reverse complement strand
TTTATAACCGCCGGCGCCTGCACAGCTCGCTCGGTTACCGTTCGCCCATTGACTTCGAAACCCAAAACAATTAACTAATGTGTTACACAACTTCTGTGTCCGTTTTTTCGTGGCAAGCCCACCGCACCAAGACTGACCCGGCGGATGTCAACTCCCGCACTTGAAGAACAAGAACACGCGCGTGCGGAGAATGGCCAGAAGTAAATTGGCAAACACGCATACGAAATCCCAGAATCCTTGGCCATCGTTAGCTGTGGAAAAAGGTAGCGGTAGGTAACCGTGAATGCGAATTGCAAGCGGCTCCATGCGCCTGGGTCGGAGAGAAATGAACTCATCGAATTGCCTTTCTCAAATGTGACCATCCGGGTCTCCACGCCCGCGCAAATGGACCCAGACGGCTGGCCGTGTACTGGATTCGTTTTGCACCGGGCTCTTCGCTGGTAGGCAAGGCGAACCCCACGGGCAGCACCGGAACTCTGTCCACTTCGAAGATCGAACCGCATGTCCCTTCATGAATTGCCATTTGTGTTGGTCCCTGGCTGACAGCTTCTCGGCTGGGGAGTTTCGGTTGTCTCCTCTTGATTGTTCGCTGCCCCGCTTGGGATTTTAAGATTGCTTGTGACATAAACTTCCTTGTTGTGCGTTTCGTTAGGGCGTTTCGCCGTACAATTCCTTCAGGCGCGTGTGCGCGAAAGCGAGCCCTTTGGGCATATCCATTCGCCCACCGATGACTTCGATGTATGCCCCCGATTTACTTTCGCGGGCTGCTTTCAGTGCCGCATCAAGTTCACCGAGCGTTTCGACGCGCGCGGTAAACCAATCGGTGCATCCGAGCGCGTGCGGCAGATCTGCATAGCGCCATTTTGCCAGATCGTTGTAGGACCAATCGGGGTTTGGCTCCAGCGCCCGCTCCACCATGTAGCCATCATTGTTCAGACACAGGATGATGGGATTAGCACCGAAGCGGCCCATATTTCCGATCTCATTAGCGGTCAATTGGTGAGAACCTTCGCCGGTAATGAGAATTGTTTTCCGTTTGAGATCGGCGAGTGCTACCCCGAAGGCTGCTCCCGTGGCCCATCCAATCGAGCCCCATAGCATTTGGATGTGCATCCGCACATCATCCGACAGCGGCATTGGCGGAAGTCCCAGGCTCGAACTCCCGGTTTCCAGTACGACGTTATCGCCTGGCCGGATAAACGCCGCGTAGCGGGAATAGAGCGCATCCATCGTAATCTTGTCCGACGACTTTCCGATGACAGGCGGAGCGGGTTCCGATGTTCTCCTGTAAGGAAGCGCGGCCGATTTAAGTTTTGCGAGCGCCACTAGCATGTCGGCCAAGCGAACGTTCCCGAAAACTTGCTCTCCGATACGAACATCATTCAGACCGATCGAGACGAACCGCCCGAAATCAAGTCGCCCAGAGAAGCCCGCAGTGGTTTCGTCGTTGAGGCTGACTCCGCCGAGATCCAGTACCAATTCGGCGTTCTCGACGGCTTGGCGGGTTTTTTCCGCGGACAGTGCTCCCGCATACAACCCGGCAAATTGCCGATGGCTTTCGTCAATGATGCACTTTTCCATCGTCGTGACGGCAAACGGGCAGCCTAGCGCCTCTATGAGCTGGCGAGCCTCGTTCTGCAAACGCAGACGCGACAGCGTGAACGCCGGCAAGACAACAAGTGATTTCGCGCGATTTATCCGCTCAGCTATAACGGCGACCGCTTTCTTGAGGGATGATTCGTTAGACTTAAGCGTCGCAGGGCGCACTTCGGTCGGTGTCACCGGTGCCAGGGCATAGTCCGAGGGAACGACAATGTAGGCAGGTTGGTTGTTGCGACGCGCCTCTGCAATCACGCGTTCCATTTCAATCATGCAATTATCGGGATTGATTACGGCGTGGCTGCAAGCCGCTTGAGCGGAAATTCCGATGAAGTTCCCGAATTCGCCGTCTCCAAAAGTGTGATGCATTGTCTTGCGCAAGCGCTGGTTCTGATACGACGGCATACCCACGATGTGGTAAACGAGCGAGCGTTCTGCTTTCGCGCCCATCACTCCATTGATCGCAGACAGCTCGCCAACTGCATACGTCGTCGACAGCATCGCCGCGCCCCGAGCGCGTGCGTAGCCATCGGCAGCATAGGCGGCATTCAATTCATTTGAGCAGCCGATCCACTTGATATTTGGATTGCTATCGACTGCATCACCGACTGGAAACGCGTAGTCACCCGGCACGCCGAAGCAATGCTCGATGCCCTCATCAACAAGTCGCTGAACGATATAGTCAATGACAGTGGTCGCTTTCAAACCGCCTCCATTCTTCTCGCTTTTGATGTGTTTCATATTTGTCCTTTCATTAGGTCGTTTGTTTACATTTGTTGTCATAGGTGTTATTTGTTTTGTTGAATTGATTGTTTTTCAGTTCGCTTCGTTTGCCGCGCTGGTGAGTTAGAATTCCCATTTCGTGGTGATGCCCCAGACGCCATTGGCCTTATGGTTTAACATATTGCCGAAATGACCGTACCCCGCCGCGAGCGTCATGTGCTTGTTAACGATGTAGACGGCGTCCAGGGTCCACCAATCATCCGCCTTTTTGACCAAACTGCCAATCGGCTGATAATCCGTCGGCTGTTGTTTGTACTCCGCCGCGACCGCAAATCTATGGCTCAGAAACACCACGGCATTACCCTCAAAGACAAAATTGTAGCTGTCAGTGAACCCGCCTAAGCCCTCCCATACACCTTCGGTCGCCCGTCCGCCGAGTTGCAGCAGGACGGGCGCTGGCAGTTGTGTGAACATCTTAGAAGCGTAAAGGGTGTAATCCACGCCGTGGTTTCTTGTAATGCCGTGGCTGGCCAGCAACCCGAGGGCTTCGTTGTTCACCTCGCTGATGCCGTTATTGTATTTGTAATGCACCCCAACGGTCAGTGCAGGAATCCATTTTTGATCGAACCCATCTTCTTTCAGAACTTGCAGCCGGGCATTGAAGTTGTGGAGTTGCACCTCGTCCTGGTGATAATTGACGATACCGGCATTTCGCAAGGCCAGCGGCAGATCGCCCAGATCAAAACGATCCCACCCGTAACTCAATTCGAGCCGCTTGAATGGAGATTCGCTGATCGTGAGCGCTTCGAGGTTTTCCCCGTGACCAAGATTGGCGTAGGAGAATCCAACGCTAGGTCGGCCCAGCAGTTCGCCGTTTCGGGGAGGGTTGACGATGTACGCTGATAGCGTAACAAAGACACCCCCGCTACCTCCGATCTGGTGTAACGGCAGCGGTGTTGGTTTTTCTGTGGACGCAGGAGGACTATTGGTCACTGCGACGCTATTGGTTGTATCTGCTTTTACATTCCAAACGGTATTAACCAGCAAAGCAGCCAGCGCGAGAGCAAAACGTGAACAAAACCGCTTGTGTGCTCGGAGACTTAGGTCGGCGTTCACCTTTACCCCATTTGTTAACAACTGTCCGATAGACGTATTCATGTGTTGAATCTACTTGGGAAGGCGGTGCGCGCCTTATGGTTGCTCTCGTTTTGTCAGAATCATTTGGAAGATTTCTTAAATCCTGGGAGTAGGAACGTTATTTGGAAGCGGAGTTCCCAATCTGGCGTATTTTGCGGATGCTTCACATTGGAGTAGCCCTGCACCAAGATGTCAGCCGGGAGTTTGCCAAACCAAACTAGTTTGCCTATTCCACCGCCGACGGGCACCGTCCATTGCTGGCTACCGGCCGCTTCCCAGTTGGCCGTTATGAGGGGGGCGGTCGACAGATGCCATCCTTTGCCAAAGTTGTAATTCGCAAAAGGCTCGATCAACATGTCGTTCACGTTTGCCTTGCCCCAGCCCGTTACTGACCACTGATTGTAGGCGAGCGCACCGAAAAGCCACGGCCCACGATTTACTAGCGCAACGGCCGACGGTCCCATGCTGAACTTCCCGCTCCCCAAGAGCGAATCCATGGCGGTCGGCAGAGTAAAGGTGGGACCCGCACCCCAAATGAATCCGCTGGACTTAGCCGGTGATAGGAAAAAGGTTGGATTGATGTCCCCCAGCCCAAACGCGGAGCGGGAGCCTGGTGAGAGCGAGGGCTCGTTGATGATGGGTATGATTGTCCGTGTAATTAGGTTCCAGTTCTCGTTCAGGTGAAATGGAATGACAGGCTTCACGTTGAGATCGTATAGCGTCGCGTGATTCGGGCCGGCGTTGAAGTAGAAGTAATTTTCAAATGGGATGCTGATAATGTCTGCCACGGGGTTCTGCGTCTTCTTCGCAAGCTCGGCGCTGTTGGTCTGACTCTGGCTGTCTTCCGCACTTGCATTCGAGGCCACAGGCACAATCGTGAGGAGTGCGAGGAGAAAGAAGGTTAATTTTGTTTTTGCCGTCATTCGAGTAGTTTCTTTTTTTGGGTTTGTTTGCATGTCATTCATACTGTGTAGAGCACGATTTCTTATGCGATCACGCGTCGCTTCGCCTTTGAACATCAATTGTGGCACAAAGTTAAGCTCCAACCATACCGATGGGAGCACCTTCGAAAAGCGAACATTGGACGGAAGATGTTTTCCTTCGAAACAAGGAATGAATAGCTCACGTGCCGCGGTCTTTGGAGAACGGGTCGGTGACGTCTTGTGCTGTGAATGCGCTCTTATGTTACGTTGCTTCATATTGTTTCACGGGCGGTATCCCCGGTCATAAATACAATGCGAGATTTCAAAAGAAATAGGCCGCCTGCTTTTGAAGATTCTTTCTCTCGATATTTCTTCCATGCTGAGTTGATCAGAGGCAATTGGGAGCGATAGACATAACACCATAGTGCCATCGACCTAACCTCCGAATTTCTGCCGGAGGAGTGTCAATTTTTATTTAGGATGGAATCCGGAAACGTGAAACCGTGATGTGCGCGAGCGATTCTTTGCGCATAGCAGCGTGTTGAGGTGGGGCCACCCGCATTGGCAGGGGCCACGGAAACTAGCTAGGAATGCTCGATGGCGTGGAGAAGCCAGGTGCGAGCAAACGTCCAGTAGCACTTTACCGTGGTAATGGAAATACCCAAAACCTGCGCTGTTTCCTCGTTCGTCATACCGGCAAAATATCGCAACTTGACTACCTCGGCTTGAACCGGATATTCCTTGGCGAAATTGTCGAGCACCTCATGCACGGCCAACAATTCCTGGTCCGCGCCGGGAGCGGCCAAATCCTGCCCCTCCAAGTCAACCCGTTCGAAACCAGCCCCGTGACGCACGGTGAGTTTGCGGCGCGCCCTGTCTATAAGGATGCGGCGCATGGCCTCAGCGGCGGCAGAAAAAAAATGAGCGCGATTTTCGAATTTTGGATTTTTGGCGCCGATCAATCGCAACCACGCCTCATGGACCAATTCGGTGGGTTGCAAGGTTTGGCCGGGCGCTTCCCGGGCCATCTTGCTGGCGGCAAGCCGACGCAGTTCGTCGTAAACGAGATCAAGCAGCTTTTCGGCTGCCGCTGGCTCGCCTCGCTCAATGGCGCTCAAAAGTACTGTTGCGTCGCTCATATTCTCCCTGGGGGAGACCATCGTCGGGTAAACGATATCAAATGGCGTCGCGGGCGGCCACTGTCTTTTACGAACCGTTGTTGCCTGGTTCATTTTGTCTCAGCATCGGGTGGAATCAATTGCCCAGCTTCGTCCAATAAAATCCGAGCCACTTTTTGGCGCGGCTCTGCGTCACTCCCACACGCAGTCGTCAATTAAGCTGCGCTCTCTCCCGTTAGGGACGGAAACTTATGGCGATCTAACGGGGGCCTCATTTCTTTGCGGTTGAGGTGAATCGAGTTTGGCGGGAGATGCACCTAGAACATTTTGCGCTTCACTCAATAGGGCATGCGCAATGATCCAATCTTGCCAATCGCCGCCCAGGTCCTGTCCAAATTTCGGCATTTTTTCTTCGATTACCTTGTTGCAGTAGGCGAATGTGGTCCGCGCATTGTCCAACTGATTTAGTTTGAATTGGGACATGGCCATTACTGCTGCAGCGTTCACCCTAGGATAATCGAATGGACCTTGAATAGCGAGGCCAGCCCAGTTTGTGGCTGCCTGATAGTGACCAAGGCGGTACTCCGCCAGTGCTTTGCAAAACTCAAAATAAGGAGCCCCCGGTGCATTCGATCCGCCGCTGACCGCCACGTCCGCCAACGCCGCAACCGACTTGAGATCCACTCCAGCCGAAGGAAGTATCAGGCAATCCTTCGCCATTTTATCAGCAACGTAAGGATCCGTCGTATTGCGGAAGCGGGAAACGATCTCTCCACAGAGACGGTGATACTCTTCGACATCGCCCTTCGCCACGAGCAGCGGAGCCCGCATGTGGTAGAAGTCAGAATTGGTGGGATCGGACTTGGCGAGTTCCTCAGTGACAGCGGCTGCATCGTTCCATTTCCCGTGCTGGGCAAGGGTGACACTCGCGAATAGGTACAACTCTTTGCATTTGTTCTTGTCTTCCGGTCTGGACAGAAGCGCAGGGTCCACAAACTCGCTCAAAAGGGGTCTTATTTCATCAAACTTTTTCTGATTAGCGAATTCGAGGAGGAGCAGGCGGAGGTCAATTATTACTGGCATCAATTCAGCTCTGTGAGACTGCCGGCGTAAGGCCAATGCCTTGCGAAGCATTTGCTCCGCCTCCCCATGTTTGGCATCAAAGTAGAAGCTCCACGCCAGGCTTTCAAGCCGGGCTATCTCCAATTGTTGACGCATGGCCTCCTGCATTTGCCGCTCGATCATTAGCCAGCGCGTGGTTGCAATCAGGCTGACGACCAACAAGACAAAGATCAGAGACACACCGGAGAAAACGAGTTTGTTTCTGGCTATGAGCTTGCGAAGCTTGTAAGCGGCGCTGGGTGGGCGGGCCAAAATCGCCTCGCCGGACAGATAACGCCTAACATCCATGGCAAATCCGTTGGCCGTCTCATATCGGCGCGCGCGATCTTTTTCGAGTGCCTTCATCACAATCCAATCGAGATCGCCGCGCATTTCGCGGATGAGCCTCGGCACCTCCGCCCCGTGATGTTTAGAAACGATTGCCTGATCCGCGCCAACGGTTGTGCTCAATCGCGTCGAGGGTCGGACCGGTTCCTCTTCGCGAATGACACGCCGGACCTCGTCAAGTCCTGCCTTGAGGAGTTCACGGGTGTCAAATGGCGTCGTGCTGGTCAACAATTCGTAAAGCAACACACCAAGACTGTAAATGTCGGTCCGCGTATCTACGTCCAGGCTCGTAAGCGCGGCCTGTTCGGGGCTCATATAGGCAGGCGTGCCAATCAGCATCTCAAATGCCGTGAACAAAGTCTTATCCGTCAGCCGGAGGCCCGTAGTCGCTTTGGCGATGCCGAAATCGATGACTTTGGGCAGCGGTTTTCCTTCCGCCGAGGTCGTCACCAAAATATTGGAGGGTTTGATGTCTCGATGAATGATCCCTTTCTGATGCGCGTGCTGCACTGCGTTGCAAACTTGAATGAACAGCTCCAGCCTGTCAGCGGTCGGCATATGACTCTGGTCGCAGTAATCGGTGATCTTGGTGCCCCGGACTAACTCCATGACGAAGTAGGGCCTGCCGCTTTCCGTGGCACCGGCATCGAGGACATGAGCGATATTCGGATGATCCATTAGCGCCAATACCTGCCGCTCCGCCTCGAACCGCGCGACGACGTTTTTCGTATCCATTCCTGGCTTGACTACTTTGAGGGCGACCTTCCGGCGAACCGGCTCGCCCTGTTCAGCCATAAAGACCACTCCCCAACCGCCTTCGCCGATTTGTTGCAACAATTTGTAGCGGCCAATTCGATCACCCGCCTTCTCGCCGGTTGAACTTTCCACTCTGGCTTCAATTGAGGCCTTCTGCGGGGATGCCTCCAGAAAATCTCCGACGTGATCGTGGGTATGCAGCAAGGCTTCCACCTTTTGGCGAAGCTCTGCGTCCCCGGCACAAGCACTCGCCAAATAGGCTGCGCGCTGGTCGGCGGGCAATTGGACGGCTTCCGTAAAAATCACCACGTCGCGATTTGGTGAATCGTTCATTTACTTATGCGAATCATTCAGTCATGACATTTGCAAAGCAACCGGGAATACACCGATTGTACATTGCTGGTGTTTAACGGATTAGACGTTTACTGAACTCACCAAAAAATCCGCCGCCAATCCAGCTAATAATACAATGCGAGAATTCCTCCTCAAATGGACGCCTGATTGGCAAAATATTTTCGCGCCACTCCTCCTGGAGGCATGGTTTACAGCCATGAACAACCTGCAATCATCCTCCAGCTACAATCGTAACAAGCTCCACCCGATCCCCGGCCTGCAACTCCCTTTGGGCAAATTCCGAAGGCGCCAAGGCTTCACCGTTGTGTTCCACCACGACACTTCGTAAACGGGTCATTAACCGGGTCAGTTAATGAGATCGTGTGCATCCGATTCTCAGCAGCCTCGCTTTCCGACACTACGGACTCAACCGCCTGGCGAATATGGTGGACGACGTGGGCGCCGCGGCTTTTGCCCGGAGGCCGGGCAACCCGTTGGCCGGAGCGGGCGGCCGGTGGCCCGACGACACTGTTAGTTACACCTACAACAACCGGTTTCTCGAAGGGGTCAGCCCATTCTCACCACTGGCTGTCGAACTGCCGATGCTTCCGAAATTCCCAACTGCTGCGCGGTTCGTTGACCGAATGCCAGGCGCCTGCCTCGGTGGAGGGCTTCACCTGCACGTTGAATCTCTCGGTAGCCTTTTTTGCGGCGTTTTCGTCCGGGCGAGGGGCTGACTCTGCGCGGGTGCTGGTTTGGCGAGCAGCGGCGGGCGGGGTTGTGGCTTGAGATGGCGGTGACGACGAATGGGTGGCCGCAGCCTTTCGCGAAGCCGGTGAATAATTTCCCGGCCCGGCCTGTTTGTGCAGCCGTCCGCGCAAAACGAAGGTGAGCGCTTTGACCGTGATCTCGAAGCTCAGGAACGGCTTGGCAATGAGGTCGTTGCCGCCGGCCAGGATCGATTGGGCGCGCGCGTCGAAATCGCTTTGGCAGGTGACGAACACGACAGGCGTGGTGCTGTTGGCCGCGGTCGCGTGTATCTTCGAACAGACTTCGTAGCCGTCCATGCCCGGCATTTGCACGTCGAGGAATACCGCGTCGTAGGTCTGCTGTGCCGCCATGGCCAGCGCCTCTTCGCCGTTCTCGGCGAGGTCCGATTGGTCGAAGGCCCGTTTGAGAGCATAGGCAACGGCCCGGCGGCTGATGAGGTCGTCGTCCACCACCAGCAGGCGCACGGGAGGCGGCGAGCCCGCTTCGATCTGCGGGCCGCGCTGGCACAATTCTTCCAGCAAATCCACGGCGCTGGCCACCGTGCGCAGCGTGGAGGGCGTGACATTGCTCACTTGGGTGTTGAGTTGCTTGAGCAGCCCCTCCAAGGCAGTCGCCATTTGCCAAACCGACAGCAGCCCCGGCAGTCCCGACATGCCTTTGAGGGCCCGGAATCCGTTGCAAAGTCCGCCCAACGCCTCCTGCCGCAGTGCCACGGACTGGTTCCGGCAAAGTTCCTGGAGCAGCTTTCGCAATTTCGCCAGTTGGATCGGCGCCCGGGAAAGAAACTCGTAGAGCGGGTCGCACACTTCGATGATCGTGTTTGGTTCCGGCTCTTCCAGATTGCCTGGCGCCGCAGCGCTCAGGGCGGCGGCGGGAATTTGGCTCGGCGTGCCTACGCGAAAAGCCTTCAGGAATTCGGAGAAGGCATCTTCCTCCGCGCGAACCCGCGCCGAAAGATCCGGCAAGTTGCCCCTGGCAATTCCCGAGAAACCGAAATTGTTGTTGAAAGAATCGGCGATTTGCGGGGCGAGTCTTCTAAAGGCATGTATCCCCACGAAGACCAACATGGCGGCAAACAACCAATCCTGGAGGCTGCCGCCCGGCGGCTCGGCGGAGGCCTGAGAGTAGGAGCTTGTATGGTTGGATCGGGGGCCGAGGCGCGAAGAGTCCGCCCACGGCACGACCGCCGCGTCGGCTCCCGGCAATTTGACTCGTTTGCGGTAGAGGTCGCGGCCTTCGATCATTCGCTGATGTTGCTGTTCGCGATAGGTGAACCCCCTTTCCGGCGGCATGCGCTCAAATTCGGAAGTATAAGGATCGAAGGGATCTTTGGCGCGGCCCGAAGGCGCGAACCAAAGGCACACCGCCACCACAGCCAAGCGCAACACGACGGCCCATTTCCGGGGTGTGTCGCGCATGGGCTAGAAGGAAACGGGCGCTGTGGTTTGGTTGGGAGCCACTGTCGCCCATTGGCTGCGATTGACGCTCAACAAGCTGGGGGTCAAGGGCGGCAGCTTGAGGGGGTTGTTGAAATTGATGTCGAATGCCCATTTGCGCACGGGTGGCGCATAGACATTGGTCCCCCCCCAGGTATTGGTGGCATACAGGCTGGGAAACAACTTCACCATCGAACCATTGTAGGTAAAGGGAGTAGCGCCCCATAGTTCCAGAAAACGCGGGAAGTTCTCCATCCCACCACCATAATGTCCCAGGGTTGTATCCACAGCGCCAGCCAGAATGGCCGCGTTCACCGTGGTAGGCGAGGCCAGGCGCGACTTATAGCTAGCTGTGCTGTTCGCGTCGGACCAACCAGTTGACAGAATTGTTATGGCATCTCCAACCAGAGACGCCGGCAGAGTTGTGGTGGTGTTGGAGGTCCCCAGGAACGCGTTGTTGGTTTGGTTGAAATCACCCAGCACATAGAGCGGTTGGCCCGTGGCGATGGTCAGCCCGCGCGGGGGCAGTTGCACACCATTCACCACGCGAACCGCACCCAGAGTGGCTGCCCCGACCGTGCGCCTGTCCAGAACGTAAATGGACGACACATCCATTCCTCCAAGAGCGAGGCGTATGTTGATGTTGGTCGCACTCCAGGTATCCAGACCCGCGATATTGATGTCGATCGGCAACACGGTTTTGTTTTCGCGAGCATCAAAAAAGCTGTTGGTGGTCGAGATGAATCCGTTCAATTGGTTGGCCGGCACCGCCGTGCCGAAGCCGTTATATTCGCCGCTCGTGGCGCTGACTCCGGTATCGGAGACGACGACGACCATGTCCGCCTGGTTAACGTAGCGCGAGCGGCCCAGCGGCGAGGTCGGGTCCTCGAAGGGCGCGGGCGGCTCGATGATCTCGCGGATCGCCGTCGGAGAGTTGCTGGTCCCGATGGGCAACGTGAGCGCCGGTACGTTGGCAACGTCCGGCACGAGGTAAACTGCCGATCCGGACGGCGAGCCCCGCGTGTCCAGCGGGTCGCGCTGAAACAGGATGCTGCCCACGGCCGTAACGCTGGATAGAAAGGTCAACGAACTGTCGGGTTCGACATAGAGCTGACCATTGGAGTGTACGCGGCCAGTGACGGTGAAAGGCTGGCCGCAACTTATCTCCATGTCGCCGGAAGTGTACATGGCGAACTGGAAAATGGGTATCCCCGCCAACTGCACTTGTTCGAGAACGCCGGCCGGCACGTTTTGATAGGAGTCTATTTGCCGGGCATTGGAAACCACCGTAAAGGTCGTGGCAAATCCTTGCAAGCCCGCATAAGCCGAGTTTATCACGGTATAATTTACCGCGCCCCCGGACTGAACAAATGTTCGGCCGAGGTTGCCGGTTGCGTCGTTGAACTCCCAGTCCGACCAGAAGGAAGAGTCGGCAGCAGTGGGCGTTATCGATTGGTAGCTGGACAGATTGGCCAGCACGTAGGCCTGCCCGCCGTTCAAGAAATCCTGCGCGATATGGGTCACTACTTTTTCTGTGGCCGCTTCCGCTGCCGCGGTCGCGCGCGAAAATTGGTTGGCGCGATCCACCAGCCTGGCGTTGGTGGCCGCATATTCCATCACTCCTGCCAGCGTGGCGAGCGCCACCCCGGTCATGATCATGGTCATCAGCAGGGCCGTGCCGGACTCGCCGGCTTCTGGTGTATTCGTCTTCATAATTGTCAAAGCGTGCGCCGGGTCGCGGATGTTTCCAGTTTGTAACTCCCCGAGCCAGGAACGATCCCTTGCGGCTGGAAGAACTCGAGGCACGCGTGGATTACCCGGTTGTTCTGGCTGTTGGTCAATACGTTGCCGTAGAAATCCTGCGCGCTGAAGATCACCGTGTTGGTGACCGAATCGGCGAGAATCGTCGTGGTCCCCGGCACGCTCGTGGTGCGCCGAAATGTCTGGTCGGTCGGGTTGAAGAAATAGACGATGAAATTGGAGGAGTTGGTCGTCGGATAAAGCAGGAGCGCACTGCCCGATTGCACTTCCCCGCTGGCCACGCCCGCGAAGGTGCCATTGGTGAAGCTGCCGACGCAGGTCGTAGTGCAGGTGCGGATTTCATCGGTCATTTTCGAAACTGCGATGCGCGCCCCGGCGCTCTCGGTGAGCTTGGTCTCGGTGATCTGATACATCGACAACCCGAAAACACCGGAGCCAACCACGCCAATCACCAGCAGGGCGAACACGCCCATCGCGATCATCAACTCCGTCAAGGTGAAAGCAGCGGCCAGAGTGGCTTGCGGAGCGGGGGAGCGGGAGAATGGAAGGAGCAGCTTCATGAATCAGGCGCCCGGCAGGTCTCGATCGTGTTCGTGATGAGCGTCGCGGAGCCTCGAAAGCTCCACACGCAATCCACGTGAATCCGCCTGAGCGGCGGATTGGTGGAAATCTGCGAGATTTGGATGTAATTCGTCGCGTAGGTAATGATACCGCTCGCCGACGCGGGGAGATCCAGCGTGACGACTTCCGGCGGAAAATTCGAAGCCACCAACTGGTCCACCGGCGGCGAACTAGCGTTTTGCCAGGAAGCGGCGCGCGTCTGCTCCAGGCGTTCGATGGCGCGCGCGCCCGCGGCGAGCGAGAGAGCGGATTTCGCCGCTGACTGCGTGCAGAAAATGTAGCCGTTTACGACGCCGGCAATGGCCAGTCCGGCCACGCCCATGGCAATGGCCACTTCGACCAGCGTCATCCCGGCCTCGCCTCGGCGAGGTCCTTTCCCCAGTTTATGCTCCATCCGTTTCATGCTCTGTGCGCTTCTGCTGCTGCACGGTTGACGTTGCCCCGCAAACTGCGGTCTCACAATCCGGGCAAACTCTGGAAATCACCCAGGGGATTTTCCGGGGATGAAGCTGGGCTCATCTGTTGCCATCCCTCTATTATTAGCAGCTTGAGTGCCATCCCTTTATCCCGAGTCCCGCGGACTTGGGGCGGATTTTGCGGTTTATCGCCCGTCAGGGCGCCTATATCGCGGATCGGTGGTCGGCGATTCTGCTTCTTGGGCACTCCTTCGGAATTGCCTGAAAACGGGACGTTTCCCCGGCGAAAGATCCACCGCCAGCCAAAGCGGGAGCAAGCTCCCGCACTCCATACGCTTCGCGCAGTTCGTGTGTCGCGGTCAATTTTTCGTACTACTAGCGACTCGTTCAGTCAGCGGAATTTCGTCCAGGCCGGTCATTCGGCGTTTTAGCTTGTCTTTGGGCAGTTTTTTTTGTCTATACCACGGATGCCGACCTGGTTTTCCATCGTATTGCTCGGAATCGTGGAAGGAATCACAGAGTTCCTGCCTGTCTCTTCCACCGGCCATCTGCTCATCGCCGAACGATGGCTGCCGCGCCAAACGGATTTGTTCAACGTCGTCATACAAAGCGGCGCGGTGCTGGCTGTTCTGCCGCTCTTCCGCGAACGATTGCGGCAGTTCTTCTTCCGCTGGCGCGAAGCCGCCACGCGCGATTACCTGCTCAAAATCATCGCTGCCTTTGGAATCACCTGCGTGGGCGGTTACATTCTCGAAAAGAGAAACTTCAAGTTGCCCGAAGAACTGCGGCCTGTTGCCATCGCGTTGTTTGTCGGCGGTGTCCTCTTTGTCGTCGTCGAGCGCTGGCTGCGCGGCCGCACCCTGAGCGATCAGGTGACCTGGTCGATTGCCATCGCGGTCGGCTTTGGACAACTCATCGCCGCGGCTTTTCCCGGCGCCTCGCGTTCGGGCAGTTGCATTCTGCTGGCGCTGGTGCTGGGTCTGAACCGCGTCGCCGCCACCGAATTTGCCTTCCTCGTCGGCATTCCCACGATGCTCGCGGCGGGCGGTTGGAAGATTTTCAAAGCTCTGCACCATCCTCCGCCAGGCGCGGTGCCGGAGAATTGGAGCATGGTGGCGCTGGGCACGATTGTGTCGGCGATAGTTTCGTTCATCGCGGTGAAATGGCTGTTGCGTTACGTGCAAACCCACACTTTCGTCGCCTTTGGCTGGTATCGCATTGCCCTGTCGGTCTTCATCGCGATCCTGCTATTGCGGGATCATTCCGCCGGCTCCGCTGCCCCAAATCACCTATCCGCCAAATCGACTGCACTCATCCGCGCAGCCGTCTCCACCGGCGCCCGCTACGCTCTTATTCCGTTCACCGTTGTGCCGTGAGCTTCGATTGCAGCAGCACCTCGCCAGACGATAAGACAGCAGCCGAGGCGCCAATACGGGCCATCGTTGCGCTTCCCTTTGTCGCATGACAATTGCATCTGCGTGATGTATGCTCCGGGCGCAAACATGCGTTTCACTTCCCGAGTTCTCTGTCGAGTGCTGCTGGCGGGGGTCGCCGGAGCCGGTGGTTTCGCCATGCGGGCGCGCGCCGACCTTTGGGTCACTGGATATTTCCCCGGCTATGAGCAAGGTGCTTCGCCCGCTTCGAACATTGATTTTTCGGTGGTGACCCACGTCATACATTTCTCGGTCATACCCAATACCGACGGCACGTTGAATTCCTCCCAAAACACCATCACTCCCGCTTTCTCCGCGGATGTCGTCACTCGCGCCCATGCCGCCGGCCGGAAGGCGCTGATCTGCGTGGGTGGCGCGAACAGCGAATCCGGCTTTCAAGGAGCGACCGCCGCGGCCAACCGCAGCACCTTCATAAATAACCTCACGAACTTCATGGCCACTTACAGTTACGACGGCGTGGACGTCGATTGGGAGCCTTTGCCTGCTGTGGACTTCCTGCTGTTCACAAACTTCGTAAATGGACTTCGCACTGCCCTCGACGATTTCCCGCAGCACAAAATGCTTACCGTCGCCGCTGCCGCCTATTCATATTACACGAATCCGCCGCCGACGGAGTACATCATGTTCGCCTCGCTGCAGAATAAGTTCGATCAAATTAACGTCATGACCTACGACCTGTCGGGCCCCTACAGTGGCTGGGTCACGTGGTTCAATTCGCCGATCTACGATGGGGGCTACCGCTTTCCCAGCACGGGAGGTTTGGTTCCGTCCATCGACGGCGCGATCAATGGCTTCATCTCCAACGGCGTCGCTGCCGGAAAACTCTCCGTCGGCACCCCCTTTTACGGCGACATCTGGACGCACGGCGCGGGCACTTCAACGGGCGGCACCTGTCAGCCGCGCCAATCCTGGACTAATGCGCCCACGATCCTCCAACCGCAGCCTACGTATGCCAACCTCCTCACACGGACGATCCCTTATTTCTATCCCAACCAGTACCATTGGGACACCAACGCGCAGGCCGCGTATGCCAGCGTCACCAACACCCCGGCGACAAACGATGAATTCATCTCCTTTGACGATCAACGCGCGTGTCAATCAAAAGTCAGTTACGCTCGCAACCACAGCCTCGGGGGCATTATGATTTGGGAACTTGCCCAGGATTTGCCATCAAATGGCTTCGACGCGACGAATTCCCTTCTTTACTCGATCAAACAGGCGCTGGCCACTCCCGGCGCGATCGCAATTCAATCCACCGCATCAAATGTCCTGCTCGGTTTCGCGAGCAGCCCGCTGGGCTTTTATCGCATTCAATGGAGCAGCAATCTTGCCGGGGGCGTTTGGAACACCCTGACGAACAACGTCGCCGCCACCGGCGGCGTGGTGCAGATTACCGACCCGGCGCCCGCCAGCGGCCAATCTCTACGTTTCTACCGAGTCAAAACGCCTCCTTGAGAACGTGTCTGTAAATCGCAGCCGCCGACGTAAAGAGGCGAATTTTTCGGCAACGCCGCAAACCATTTCGCTTCCTCGCGTTTTCCACTTCCGCCGTTTCGAAATCGTAACCGAATTGTGACCGGACCTTTGTGGACTGCACTGCTCTGCCTCGGTTAATTCTATCATGGGTTGGGGAATTGTTCGGAGAGCGAACCGTTGGCGCAATTTCCGGCGGGTTTGCTCAGGGCGCAGTCTTTGCCGGCTGCGCCTTTTGCTTTCCCGGCAAAACCCCGGTGCTGGTTCCAGCCTTGTCCCGGATTGCGGGAAGGCCGGCGGCGAAGGAAGTTTGCCGCGCGTTCGAAAACTATGACTATGCTGTATTTTTCATCCGATGATTCCGAAGTACAAGGCGCGGCCCGAAACCTTCTCGACGCGGGCATTGCCTGCGAAATCCGTCACGGCCCCTGCCCAGACGGCATGGTTTCCCAGCCCTTCGAAGTGGAGCTTTGGGTTCAGCGCGATCAGGATTGTCACCGCGCGTTGATGCTGTGCGTGGAGCTCGGCATTGGTTTCGCCAAGCGGGCCATCAAGTCCGCGGCTCTCGCCGCCGCTGATTAGCGCGACTACGAATTGTGCAACTCACAATGGCAAAAACAATGTGCAAAGTTTGCGGCAACGCCCGGCAGCGCGCCACCGCCTATTGCCCACGTTGCGGATCGCCCGTTCTCAGCCGTCCGCGCTGGTCCCTCTTCTGGGAACTGACCGTCGTCATCGCTGCCGTCCTCCTCATCGTGTGGCTTACGGTTAGAGCTCGGTGAACCGAGATTCTCTTCGAGAGCCATAGGAGGTTTCGTCCGCGCTCGCGCGAACGGACCGTTCTTCAATGCGATTGCCGATGCCTTGGCGCTAAGCTAGCTTGGGGCGCGTGAACCGCCGCGAATTTCTCAAGACCGGCATGGCCGGCGGCGCGGCTATCTGGGCGTCGTCCGCCACGGCAGCGCCGATCTTTCGACCTTTCTGGCATCACCATTCCTTCGAATGGGAGGAGGCGACCGTCGGCCAATTGCGTGCAGCGATGATGTCCGGGCGGCTCACGGCGCTCGCCATCACGCGCCATTATCTACGCCGCATCCATGAGCTGGATCAGCGCGGGCCGAAAATCAATTCCGTCATCGAACTCAACCCGGAAGCGATCCCAATGGCCGAGGCGCTTGACGTGGAGCGGAAAGCGCGCAGGCTGCGAGGGCCGCTGCACGGCATTCCGATCCTGCTCAAGGACAACATCGCCACGCGCGACAAGATGATGACGACTGCCGGCTCGCTTGCGCTGGTCGGCGCGACTCCTCCTTCCGACGCCTTTCTCGTGCGACGATTGCGCGCGGCGGGCGCGGTGATCTTAGGCAAGACGAACCTGAGCGAATGGGCCAATTTTCGCTCGACTCATGCCACCAGTGGTTGGAGCGGCCGCGGGGGCTTGACGTTGAACCCTTATGTGCTGGATCGCAATCCGTCCGGTTCCAGTTCTGGTTCCGCCGCGGCGACATCGGCCAATCTGTGCGCGGTCGCCGTGGGCACGGAGACAGACGGTTCCATCACGTCGCCCGCCTCCTATAATGGCCTGGTCGGCATCAAGCCGACGCTCGGCCTCATCAGCCGAACCGGCATCATCCCGATCGCCCACAACCAGGACACAGCGGGTCCGATGACGCGGACCGTTGCGGACACGGCCATTCTGCTGGGATGTATGGCCGGGCCGGATACGGAGGATCCCGCCACCGCCGCAGCCGTTGGAAAGTCGTCGCCCGATTATGCCGCGTTTCTCGACGTTGCGGCCATGCGCGGGGCGCGGCTGGGTGTCGCGCGAAAATATTTTGGAATCTCGGACGCAGTGGACAAATTAATGGAAGACGCCATCGCCGCGATGAAAAGCCACGGCGCCCTCGTCAGCGATCCGGCGGACCTGCCCAGCCACGGAAAACTGGGTGGCGAGAACGAAGATGAAGTGTTGCTGCACGAATTCAAAGCGGACTTGAACAAATACCTGGCCTGGCTCGGTGCGTCCGCGCCGGTGCATTCGCTCGCCGACATTATCGCCTTTAATGAGCGAAACAAGGATCGGGAAATGCCGTGGTTCGGCCAGGAGCTTTTCCTCAAAGCCCAGGCGAAGGGCCCGCTGACGGAGCCGGCTTACCTCAACGCCCTCGCTCGAAACCACCAACTTTCCCGTGCCGAAGGGATTGACGCGGTCATGGACCGGCTGCAATTGGACGCAATCATCGCTCCCACCACCGGTCCCGCGCAACGGACGGACCTGCTCTACGGAGATCGCGACACTGGCGGTTGCACGACGCCCGCGGCCATCGCAGGCTATCCGCACATCACCGTGCCGATGGGCTTGGTGAACGATCTGCCCGTCGGCATTTCCTTCTTTGGCCGCGCCTGGAGCGAACCGAAGCTATTGGGCTTGGCCTTCGCCTTCGAACAGATCACCAAGGCGCGCAAACCGCCGCGCTTCCTTGCTTCACTCCGAGGGTGAAGCCAGGTGAAAATTGTGCTTCACTCCTTGTGGCGGGTCGGGTAGAATTAACACTCGCCATGGCAGAGACTGGGTCCAATCAAGATTATGTAATTTGGGGCGCCGATCGGGCGGCCTATGGTCCGGTAGATGGTTCAGTGCTGAAATCGTGGGTGCAGGAAGGGCGTGTGACTGGCGACATGTGGATTTTCCGCGGCAGTGATGACGCCTGGCAGAAGGCCTCGGCGATGCCCGAGTTGAAGGAGTTCTTCGCCCAGGAATCGAAACAGGCCTTGCGAGAGGCGACGAACGAAAAGGCGAGGCCGAAAGCTGCCCAAGCCAGCCAGTTGAGGGGGATCAAGATTCTAGCCGGCTTGTCGGATGCAGAGCTTGGGAGGTTTGCTCAGTTTGGGGAGGTCGAAGAGGTGAGGACCGGAACGGTGGTGGTGCGGCAAGGAGAGCGGGACGAAAATTTGTATTTGATAGCAGCGGGGGAGATGCGCGTGCGGATCTTGGCGGCTGGCGCGGAGACGGCGCTGGCAACCCTTATGGCCGGGGAGTGTTTTGGCGACTTGGCCTTGCTGGACCATGGCCCAAGATCGGCCGACGTGGTCGCCCATTGCGACAGCGTAGTGGTAAAGATGACCAGGGCAGCCTTCGACGAATTCTCGAAGAGGGAGGTCGAAGCTTCTACGGCGGTGCTGCGTGCTCTGGACCGAACACTGGCGGAGCGCATTCGAGCCGACACCGCACAGTATGTGAACACGGTGAAAGATGCGAGATCGAAACAATAGCGCCGGAGACATATCCAAATTGTCTCATCACCATGGCTATTTCGCTTCGTTTCTGCCATTCTACCATTGGATCGTTATCGCATCATTGCCTGACAGGCATCTTTCGATGGTTCACTGGCTCTGCAACCGTACTTCCCCGCTCTGGTCTTTCCCCAGGAACACCCCCACAGCCATGTTCATGCTTTGCAAGACCACTCCTGTGAGAGCGGACTTTGTCTGAGTGCCGGGCGGCATGAAGCTTCCAGAGAAGGTGCCATCGGCAGGGTTTAACCTCAGCGTCAAGCTGTCCGGGTTGGCCGCCAGGACCGCCTTGTTTTTCACCAGTTCCAAAACATTTGTGAGTCGTGCTGGCAGGTTCCCGCCGCTCAGCACGAAAAGAGCATTGGTTAGCGGCAGCGCGTTGTTTGCCGCCACTGGCCTTGTGTAGGTTGACCCGGACACTGAAGTCTTCAGAGTAAAACCGTTCGGATAGTATCGCTGCCTTGGAAGGCTTGCCGATTTCGTCCAAATAAGATCATTGCCCTGTGGGGCATCGCCGGCAAATTGCAACCAACCCATCAACATGCCCTTGCCGCGGTTGAGGGGAATAAACAGGGGCAAATCGCCGCCGGGTGTGATCAAAGTCGATTGACTAATCTTGGAGCCGTCGCCGAGAGTACCCGCCAAAGCAAACCTGCCCTTGTCGTCGAGGTTAGCTGTGAGCGCACCCCAACCGCCCGGACTCGATGCTGCATTTGTCCCAGGCGGTATCGCCAAGGTATAGGACGTCCGGCCGCGAAACGGCACTTGCGGGCTCTTGCCGGACAAGTAAGCGAATACCGCCGCGGATGAACTTTCGTCGCTCAAAGTACCCGTGACCCACTCGGTGCCTTGAATAGTGCCACCCAATTGCAAGTGCAAGGCCAGCGTGGCCAAATCCTTGCCGGGCGGAATCCCCATCGTCATGGCCGCGCCATTCAAGAATTGGCCGATGAAGCTGGCCTGACCTGCCCCGGACCGCGCCTTTGCGGTGAATAGGCCCTTCGAACTCATGCTGAGCGTGAATAAGCCGCTGTTGGTCGGGGAAATGCCGGTCAGAGGCTTGAACAGACCGTTGTAAGTGCCCTTGGTGGGGGCGAATATGCCCGGAACGAAATTCGCTTGCAAAACAAGGTTGGACTGCATGATAAACGTCAAGACGGCTGCGCTGCTGAAGACACTCCCGGTCCAGTTCGAAAACACGTAGCCGTTCGTCGGAATTGCGGTGAGGGTATAGGTGCTGCCCAGCGCCAGGTACTGACCGTTCAAATCCGGAGACACCGTGCCCTGCCCTGCAACCAGCACGGTCAAGGGAGCGGTGGGCACATAAATCAGTCTCAGGCTATTGGTCGGCGACGCATTACCGCTGTCATCCTGGCAATAAGCGGAAAACAAGTTGGTGCCTGGCGCCAGCGTCACGCTGGCGTTCCAATTGGTCCCACCATTGGTCGTTACAGCAGTGTTCCCCGATCCGTTGTTGAGTTGATAATACACGGTCGGGACTCCAACGTTATCGCTCGCTGTTCCGGTAACCACGGCGAGCGCGTTGCTCACCTGTGCATCTTGCGCGGGACTGGTTATGTTGACGGCCAGGTTTGGGATGACGACAAGCAAAGACGCGTTGGAACTGGACAGAGAATCGCCAAAGGTGTTGCTGACGATGACGGAATAAGTGCCTTGATCCGCCGTTGTCAAGTTGCCGATAGTCAACGTGTTGCTGGTTGCGCCGAAAATCCCGACTCCATTTGCCAACGGCAACGAATCCTTCAGCCATTGGTAACTCAGTGGAGCGAACCCGCCCGTCGCAGAGGCTACGAAAGCGGCGGTCGCGCCAGGAGAATCGGTCTGGTTACTGGGCTGGATGGTGAATATGGGCATCTCAGCGATACGAAAAGCAACGCCTTGCTGAGCCGCACTGCCCCCGCCAGATGTTGTGCCGTAAAGCGCGCCATCGCTGCCCTGTATCAGCCCGGCGTACGGATATGCCTCATTGGTGCAGTCAAAAGCAGCCACGAGATTCAGGACGCCGGATCTGCTAATTCCGAAGACCGCGCCGCATCCAGGCCCGCCCAGGGCCGTCGTTCCGTAGGTCACGCCGTAAAAGTTGCCGTCGGCGGCCTCGACCAGCCCAGCGTAGGGGTTAGCGCCATTATTGGTTCCATCAAAGGAGAGCAGATTGGTGAGGATACCGTTCGTAGTGACTTCGAATACCGTGCCCAAGTTGTATTTCCCTCCATTCACCGTGGTGCCATAAAAATTGCCGTCGTCTGCCTGGACCAACCGCGACTGTGGATTGGCGCCGTCCACTGGAACGCCCAACGCGTCAGTGACAGTTCCGAAGGAGTAAAGAGTCGTGAGCGCGCCCGCGGGCGTGATACGAAAGATGGTTCCGTAACCCGAACCGCCGCCGGCGTAGCCGTTGGCTCCGCCGTTCACCGTTGTGCCGTAGATATTTCTGTCGCTGCCCAGCGCAAGCCCCGACTGCGGGTTGGCGCCATTCGTTCCGGCAAATGTCAATAGATTGGTCAGCGTGCCGGCGGGTGTCATCACGAAAACAGTTCCGTTGCCTGCCGTCGTGTCATAGGCCGTGGTGCCGTAGAAATTCCCGTCGTTGCCCTGCACCAACCCGGCCTGAGGATTGGCGCCATTGGTTCCGGCGAAAGCAAAAAGATTGGTGAACGCGCCCGCGGGTGTAATCCTGAAAATGGAACCGAAGTTGTAGGCGCCGCCGATATTAGCCGTGCCGTACAAATCGCCGTCCCTGGCCTGAATCAATCCGGCATAAGGAAACGCGCCGTTGGTTCCATCTAACGAGAGCAGGCTGATGAGTAAGCCATTGGTCGCCACTTCGAAGACTGTCCCGGAATCGTAGGTTCCTCCATTGAGGGCGGTCCCATAGAGATTGCCGTTGGTTGCCTGAATGAGCTCTGCGTAAGGATTGGCGCCATTGGTTCCAGCGAATGTCGCGAGGCTGGTGATGGTCGCGGCGGTCGGCGCATGAACCACAAACAAGACTGACGCCAGGAGCCCGGCGAAGAGGGTAAATCGTCCTCGGCTAGACGCGTGCCGAAGCACCGGCCATGGTCCGCCGGGCAGATTGCATCCCCGGGCTGGTGATCCCTCTCGAGTGGTCTCCGCGTCCTGCATTTACGGCAGCCAGACGGCGCGATAGAAACGTTGGCTTTGACTGCCCGCTGCCGCGTCGTTGAAGGGGAACGGCGAAATGACGACGGTGAAGCTCGTGAGCGGCAGCCAATTCATTAGGTCGGTCGAAACATCCACCCGATAGCTGGTTCCCAACGGCGCGGCAATCTCAAGGTTCAACCCGTTGCCCGAAAAGGCCGGCGAGCCGATGCTCAGAACAATGTTCGTCGGGACGAAATTCGCCGTGTAGATGTAGCTCCCTGCGGCGGTTATACTGAGGCGATTCGTATTGAGCGTTGAAATGAGCCCGGAAGCCGGACCAACCTCCATCCAATCCGCAAACGCCCACCCGTCGTTCGGACGCGCCGAAATGGTCGGTTGCACCGGCAAAGTCGTAAAATTCGTCGTACCCGTGATACTGCCTTTGAGCAAAGCGGTCCCTCCGATGGCCGGATTGGCGAGCACCGTGACCAGCGCCCCCTGGCCGAAGTGTGCGACCAGCGTCACGCTGTTGGTGACAGTAAACGAATAAGTCGAGTTGGTGCTCACATTCGTTCCACCCACAGTCCACATGGAAAAGAACAGACCGGGAGAATTGGGCGTGGCGGTGACGGTCACCGTGGCGCCGCAGTTGTAGGTGCCACCTCCGCTCGTCGTACCGCCACCGACAGACGAGACGGTGACGATGCAAGTATTCAATGCAAAATTGGCCGTCAGATTTCGGCTGGCGATTGCCGTGAACGCATAAGTGGCGTTGGTGCTGACCGCAACTCCATTTTCCGTCCAATTCGCAAAGCTGTAGCATTCGTTGGGCGTCGCCACAAGCGTCACGATTTGGCCGGCACTGTAATCACCGGTCCCGCTGATGGAGCCAGCGCCCACCGGCGAGCTGGTGGCGGAAATCGACAGAGGTGCGGTGGTCGTCACCGTGGCGGTGAGGCTGGTAACGGCGCCGTAAGTGTTGGCGATGACCACCTGGTAGCCGCCCGCGTTGGCAGGCTGGAAATTCTGAAGTGCAAAGGAGCTGGCGTTGGCACCGGGAATGTTGGTTCCATTGAGCTGCCATTGGTAGTTCATCGGAGGCGTCCCGCTGGAAGCGGTGGACAAGGCCAGCCGGCTTCCAGGCGCGAGAATCTGCCCGACTGGTTGCAGGCTCAAAGCAGGCGGAGAGGCATTGGTCCAGCCAAGGACATAACTCCCGCTGGAGCAATTGACGCCGTCCACCACGATCCAGTTTGTCTCCCCGGCGGTGTCCGGAAATGTCACCGTCACTGGCTGGCCGGCGGCGCCTTGGTTGGCATTACAGGCCACCGGCACCAGGGAAGCAAAATTAGTCCCCGGCCCGGTGTAAACGGCCAGCAAAGCGTTGAAGTTGTTTTGATAAACGCTGAGGCTGAGCAACCCATTGGCCGGCGACACGTAGGAATACCAAACGGAATGGCAAGCCGGAAAGCTGCAATGATTGGGTTCTCCCAGTTGGGCACTCGCGAGCGTGTTCCCGCCATCGTTAATCGCGCCAGTATAACCACCGGCGGGCGCGGGATCACCCACAATGTTGGGATCCGGCGGAGTCAGCGCCGTTGCGCTCTGGAGATTGTCCTGCCCACTGATAAAAGCCGAGTTGCCTGGGAAGCCCGGGCCCGTGAAGACAACTGATAGATGCCCAGCCGCCGAAGTCACGCTCTCCTGACTTTGAGGGTCGGTGACCTGGACTGAATAAAAGCCGCCCTGCGAGAAGTCTACATTGCTCAGAGTCAAGGTAGCGTCGGTGGCACCCGAAAGCGGAACATTTCCGTGCAACCACTGATAAACAAACGGGCCGCCGTCCTGGAGACCCACCGACAAAGTGACGGTCGCGCCGGGCGGCACCGATTGGCTCTGGGGTTGCGAGGTAATCACCGGCACTTGATTCGCCGTCACGGCCAGGTTCCAGGAGAGGGCGATGGTACCGGTGGCGGCATAGGAGCCGCTCACCTGAATGTAGTAAGTCGTGCCCGCCACCGCGTTGAAGCCGACCGAACCCCATAGGAACGGGGCAATGCCCACGTCCGCCCCAACCAAAGCGAGATCGCTCAGACTGCTCCCGGTGTAGACCGCCAGCACGGTAGCGAAACCGCTGCCGGCCGTGGTGAAATTGGCGATGCCGCTGAACTGCGGATGCCACTGGACCCAGACCGATGCGCCGATCTGAATGTCGGTCGGATTCGGCTCTCCCGGTTCGAGAGTCGCGCCGACGTTGCTGCCGAATCCGGCGCCGTTGGTGGCCGATCCGAGGCTGCCCGCATCGGCGAAATCATCCGAAAAAGGAAGCGTGACGATGTTCGAAACCACGAGGCTGACAATGGCGCTGTTGGTAATGCCGATGGAATTGTTGACGGCCACGCTGTAGGTGCCGGCGTTGGTGGCTTGTACATTCCTGATCGTCAGGCTGCTGTTGGTCGCGCCGGGGATTTGGTTTGCATTCTGCAACCACTGGTAATAGAGCGGTTGGCTGCCGGTGGCGGTAACGCCAAAGACAGCCGAGTCGCCTTGGCCAACCGTCAAACTTGCCGGCTGCTGCGTGATGGACGGCGGCTGCGTGATCGGCACGGGCGATCCGCCGTTCGAGCCGATAAACATCGACTCACCTACGGCAGCGGTAGGCTCGATTCCGCCAACCCAACCGGTGGCAGAATAGGTATAGGTCGCGTAGTTCGTAATCGCGTTGACCCATTTGAAAACGACGGCACCGGGCGTGGGAGCGGACCCCACGATATTTTCGTAGGTGCCGACATCGTTGGTCTGCCGGCTCAACAGGTAAGCTACGCCGTCTGGAATGACGACCGGCAGGACGGTGGCTTGAGGCCTGCCGGTCAAAGTCAGACTGTAGTTGGATGGGCTGTCGAGAAACGCGCCTTCACCGGGACTCAAGGTGATGTTATCCGGCACCCAAACTCCGGAGGAAGCGTCAAAGACGGACTGGAGCCAGATGCCGTTGGTATTGACATATTTGGACACCAGAGTCCCGTCCGGCACGACCGGCATGATTTCGTCCAGGGTGTTGCCGCCGTTATTGAGCTGGTTGGCAATGAGATTGAGGCCGGGCAGGAGATTGAGGGTGTAGGAGGGCGGCGGAGGCGGAGGCGGAGGCGGGACCACCACGATTAGTGTCGCGTTGGAGCTAACGATGGAGCCTGCCAGAGAACTGGCCAACACGCTGTAGCTGCCCGCATCCGTCAGTTGGGCATTGACGACGTTGTAGGTGCTATTGGTCGCGCTTGTGATGTTGGTCCCGTCGAAGATCCATTGGTAATTGAGCGGCGCCGAACTCGATGCGACCACCCGGAACACTGCCGACCCGCCGACGGCAACTTCGGCGCTGATCGGTTGCTGGAGGATTGCGGGGCGTGTGTACACCGTCAGCGTGGCGTTGGAACTGGTTACCGACCCAAAATCGTTGGTAACGATCACGCTATAATTCCCACTGTTGCCAACAGCAGCATTTGGGATATCGAAACTCGATCCCGTGGCGCCATCCAGATCGGCGGCGTTGAACTGCCACTGATAATTGAGCGGGGCTGTGCCCGTTGCCGATACGCTGAACGCCACGTTCGACCCAATGGCCGCAGCCTGGCTTTGCGGCTGGGTGACTATGCTTGGCGGCGTCCCCGCGTTCAATACGGCTACCGAACTCGTGGCAGAACCAAAAGCATTGGTCACGAAAACCTGGTAATTTCCAGCGTCGCTCGACGAAACGCCGACGATAGCAAGGTATGCGTTTTGCGAGCCCGCGATATGATCGCTGTCGTAGAGGTTCGTTCCGTTGAAAAGCCATTGATAGCTCAAGGGCGCTACGCCCGTTGCAGTCACGTAGAACGATGCGCCCGACCCTATTGCAGCCGCTTGATTTTGGGGCTGGGTTGTAATCGTAGGCGGAACCGGGCCGACATACAGACCCGCGTTGCCTGCGGAGTAAAGGGCGCTGATCTCGCTGTCGCTTAATGCCCGATCAAACAAACTGATTTCGTCAACGCTCCCGCGCGTCCGGTCGAGGAAAGGGACACCAGAAGTAGAGAGGAATCCCGCGCCGATATAAGTTCTGGGTAGTGGTATTCCCACGGAGATCGAGCCTTGGAATGACCCGTTGGTATAAAGCGCAGTACTGTTGCTCGTCCCAACGAAAACCAGGTGGACCCACGTCCCGGTCGGTGCGATGTATCCAAAAGAATAATCTGCTGCTCCATAGTGAGTGATGCCGACCTGTCGGGTTCTATTGAACTGCTCAAGCTTCAATGCGTAGCCATTGCTGGACACCTGCGGGCTGGCCAGCAAGGCCGCGGAATTGTCGGTCGCGTCTTGTCGATTCACCCAAAAGGAGGCCGTCCAGGGCGGCGGCAGGTTGCTGGCGCCGGTATTGATGTAGCTCGTCGAGCCGTCGAATTGGAAAGTGAGACCCACTTCGCCTGGACCATACGAAAGCTCTCCGAAGGGCGTGCCGTTGTTGGTGCCGGCCAAATCATTCGCATTGCCCTCCGCCGGCCACCAATCCACCATGCCGGGCGGAGGCGCCACCGCCCCAGGACCGTTGGTCAACGGCCCAACGACGGACAACTCGGCCGATACGCTGTTGGTCGAGCCGAAAGGGTTGGCGACAATAACGGAGTAACTGCCGGCATTGCTCAATAGGACGTCGGCGATGGTGAGATTTGTGCTTTGAGAGCCGGAGATGCCGTCGCCGTCGGTCAAATTCGTGCCGTCGAAAAGCCATTGGTAGCTCAACGGCGGCGAACCGGCGGCGGCGACGCTGAATGTTACACTGGAGCCGGCACTACTCACTTGCGATTGCGGCTGAGCAGTGATGACCGGGAGAATCCTGACTGACAGGCTTGCGACCACGCTGGTCACTGAGCCGAAATTGTTGGCGACGATGACCTGATAATTGCCGGCATTCGAAGGGAGTGCTCCAAGAATGGTGAGATTAGTACCCTGAGACCCGATCAAGTTGGCGCCATCGGTGAGGTTTGTCCCATCGAACTGCCATTGATAGGCCAACGGCATCGCCCCGATGGCAGCAACTGAAAACGTAACCGAATTACTCTCTACCACGTTCTGGTTCGTCGGCTCCGTGACAATTACCGGCTGTACTCCGCTCGGCAGGCACATGCCAGCGGTTCCGGAGGCATAAATGGCTTCGACTTCGCTCGAGGAAAGCGCGCGGTTGAAAATGGTCACTTCGTCGATTTGACCGCTGAAATAGTAACTGGAAGGCTGAAACGGCCATCCACCGAGATTGTTTTCGCCAATTCTCCACCATCCATTGTAAATCTGGGCGCTATTCACGGCAGGGTCATTGGCCGCCAAAGCGCCATCCACATACAGGCTGAGGCCGGCGCTTGCGGAAAGGCTTGCCACCACTTGGTGCCAATTGTCGTCGTTGTAACCCGTCGCGGAACCGATGAGTTGGTATGCACCGGTCCAAACACCGAAGTGAATCGCCCCGGCATTGCCAATATAAACATTTCGGTCGTAATTGGCTGCGGTGCCCAGCCGACTGTCGCCGAAACCCAAAAGCACGCCGCCCTTGGTAGTGGCTGTTCTGAACCAAAGGCTGAGGCTAAACGATTGAGGGTTAGTCACGAGCAACGAAGTGCTGACGAAACCATTGGTCCCTTCGAAGTCAAACGCCTGGCCCACCTCGCCATTGGTAAATGAGACATTACCCATCAGAGTGCCATTGTTTCCACTCAAGATATCCGTCGCATTGCCATCGCCGGTCCACCAATCGACCAGACCCGGAGGCGGCGGCAGGCAAGTGTTGCCAGCGGGAAGTACGGCCAGCACCGCGTTGCTGCTCGTGAGCGATCCGAACTGATTGGAAACCGTGCAAGCGTAGCTGCCGGCGTCGGTCAATTGCACCGCGTTGAGCGTCAGAATTGCGTTGGTTGCACCAGGAATCGGAACCGTGCCATTGAACGACCATTGGTAAGAAATCGGAGCCGCGCTTCCGGCAACGATGGAGAACGTGATATTTCCACCGGCGTAAATCTGTGCAAACGCTTGCGGTTGCTGATAGATGGCCAGAGCGTTGGGGGCAAGCACCCCCAGGACTCCGTCGCTATCCAGAAGACTTGTGTCCCAGACCAGCCCATTGCCGGGCGTGACGGGCAGGATGGAGGCGAATGCGCCCGAGTAACTTTCCGCATCGAACAGCTTGAAGCTATTCCCATTCGCCAGCGAGCCAGCGAGGTTCGTCACACTCAGAATGCCGCCATAGAAGACATTCGAGGCGCTGAACAAATCATTCGATCCGGCGAAGCCGTTGAGCTTTACGACGGTAGCTCCTTGCAAATTTAGAATTCCGGAAACCGCCAACTCGCCGATAGAGTTCAAACTCCCGGCCATCAGCATCGATCCTGCGCTGGCCGCCAGATCTCCGTCGACAGTGCCGTTGCCTTGCAAAACCTGGCCGCTGGTTAGCGTCAGAGTCTGGTCGGGACGGCCGGACGCATCCAGCACTGCACCGGCGGCAATCGTGATATTTGCGCTGTCGCTAATCGAACCTGAAGTGGAAAGCGACAGAGTCCCATTATTAACTAGCGTGCTGCCGGTGTATGTGTTGGTTCCGTTTACGTATAAATAGCTAAAACTCGCTCCGGTTTTGACCAGGTTACCAGGTCCGGAGATTGGTCCATTTACGAACAACGTTGTGCCGCTGAGAATGAGAAAGGTCGCATTGCCCGCGCCACCCGCGTTGTTAGTGTTAAGGGTCACCGGTCCAATGATGACGCTATATCCGCTTTCGTTGTAAACCGTCGCGCCGTCATTGAGCAGGATTCTCTTGTTCAAGGGACTGCTGTTCAGGTTCCAGACGTCGAGAATGGCATTGCTGTGGACCGTGATGGTATTGGTCGGATTTCCAACTTGGCCCGTGGTAGTCTGAATAGCAAACTCGCCCTGTTGGATGTCGATGTCGCCCAAAGCAGGGTCGATGGTGGCCACCGCCACAAGAGAAATCTGGTTGGCTCCGACCTTCGTGATCTTGAACGGTTGGCCGCCGGTCAAAAGCGCAGCCGGCGGCCCGCGCAGATCCCAACGTCCGCTTCCGCCGAAAACGGTGTTTGCTCCCAGCGTGATGGATTGCAGCGCGGAGACTTGAGCCGCTCCGCTATTCACGAGCGCACCGTTCCCGCCGACGCCTGAGCCTGAGACCACCACGGAGTTGCTTCCGGCTATTCCCCCGAAATCCAGTGTAGCGCCGCTTTTTACCGTGACGAGGGCGTTGGTCCGGGTGCCCAGGGCGTTGGCGCCTCCAATTTTGAGCGTGCCCTGAGCAACCATAACCGCCCCAGTGAACCCCGTATTGTTTCCAGACACGGTGAGTACGCTGCTGTTGCTCTGGATCAGGGTGCCGGTTCCTGCGCCTGCGATGACATTGGGCACCGTGACACTGTCTGATCGAGAGAAATTCAGCGTGCCATTCAGAGTGACATTGCCTGTTGGCAGTGAGCCGTTGGCGTCTCCTCTGCCAATTTGCAGCGTTCCCGCGGCCGCTACGACTGCGCCGCCGGAAAGAATGGCTTTAGCATCATCCAGCACCAGCCTACCGGAGTTCACCGCAACTCCGCCAGCGAAGCTGTCGCCACCCGTACCGGCCAGCGTGACAGATCCGGAGCCATTCTTCACCAACCCAAGGGGCCCCGCGAGGCTGCCGGCGCCGCTGAAAACGTAATTGGATAAGGAGTTATTGAACATGAGGCTCGCTGGCCTTAGCGACGTAGTCAAATTAACAGTGGCGGTCCCCGCCAGCGTGTCATCAAACGTCACCAGGTCGCCTTGATCGTAACTGGTCGCGTTGGTGGCGTTCAGCCAGTCAGGAGAGGCCGTGTCCCAATTGCCGTTAGGCAGGCCGTTCCAAGTGAGGCTTCTCTGGGGAACTACGGTAAGGGTAGCGACGGCGCTGATGGCGGAACCGTAAGCGTTGCTAACGATCACCTGGTAGCCGCCCGCGTCGCTGGTCGCCACGTTGGTGAAGACCAGGATATTGCTCTGTGATCCCGCGATTCGGCCGTTGTCGGCAAGGTTCACACCATTCAGGAGCCATTGATACGTTCCCGAGACAACAGTCGGCGCGGCCACGGAAAAAACTACGCTCCCGCCTATCGCGACCGTTTGGCTTTGAGGCTGCGAAGTAATCACTGGCTGGCTGTATCTGGCCAAGAGATAACTCCACACTTGCGCGCGCTGGGAAGCGCTCATTTCGGCGTTGTAAACGAGAATCTCGGCAATGTCCCCCTGCCAGTACTCGCCATTGTCTGTTCCCTGGCGTCCCACCACGTAAGACGATGTCAGGATCCTCGGCGAGAGAGGAGTGTTCGTCGAAGCGATGAGATTCTGGTTCTGGAATATCAAAGCGTTGGTAGCCCCCGCAACCCCCGTATAGAGGAAATCCGCCGCCGGCTGCGCCACAGTTCCGACACCGTTAATGTACAAGTAATCGGTAAGGCGCGCGCGGACCGGATTATTTTGGGTCGTGCCAAAATAAACCGACGTCAAGCCGTTTGTCGAGGCCCACTCCGAGAACACCTCCCGGTTGCCTGTGCCTGTGCCGGTATCGCTCACCACGGCAAAGATGGTGAATTGCTGGGAGGTCACGACCTGACCGTTGAGGTTGAAATAATCGCCGGCCGCGGAGTTGAAGCGCAGGAGCGGCTGTCCGCCCAGACCGTTGGTGATCAGCAACGGTTGCTGACCGAAAACAGTCTGGGCCGCGTCATGGGCGGCGCCGGACTGATCGGCCCATGCCGCGACATGTCCGGTGGCATTGGCAATGACTCCAAGGTCGGCTCGCAGCCACAAAGCCAGATTGTTGGTGACCGGCAGAAACATTTCATACAAGCCCAGCGCGGCCGGCGCGCTGGTGACCGAGCCGTAGCTGTTGGTGATCAGCACCTGGTAGTTGCCAATATCAGCAGTTTGCACATTGGAGATCGCGAGGCTGGCGTTCTGCGAACCGGAGATCCTTCCTCCATCGACGAGGTTTGTGCCACTGAACTGCCATTGGTATGCCAGTGCTGGCGTTCCAGAGGCTACTACTTGGAAACTCACCCCACCCTCCAAGGCCGCCACTTGATTCGTGGGTTGCGAGACAATCGAAGGCGCAACGCCGTTGGTCTGGCCAAAGGCTGGCGACAACAGACAAGCGAGCACGAACAGCGTTACCGCTCGCCCAAAGGCGATGATTCTGCTGATTCGTGCAAAACCCAACCGCTCCCCCCGGGTTTCGCGGCCATCAAGCCAACGCCCTTGCGTTGAGCTTACGCTGGCGTAATTGTGGATGAAGTCCCTTGGAATGATCATCAAAAGCTTTGCCTTCGCCCGTCCATTGGCCTTCCGATTCATTCGTTCATTGCCCGAGTCCATTCCCGCACACGCGCCCGCCAACGCATATTCCGCGCAGGCTGGCGTGAAAAAATCACTCCGACCCCAAGGCCGGCTGCGCGAAATCGAGTAACGTCGCCAGAATAGTTAGACCGGCCCGCGCGGTCAATCTTTTTCTTTGCACATTTTGCTTGATCTTGCGGTCCAGAAAGGTATCATGCCAGCCTGTAACGCACCCGAGCACTGAGATGGAAAGCGGCAGACTTGGCTGAACCGTTCGCCTCCCGGTTCTCCATGTGCATGATTAAGCCGCCGACAGCGCCAGAAGCAAACATGAAAAGACGACGCACTGCCAAAAATTTCGGTTTCGCGCTGACGGCTTGCGCAATCCCGCTGGCTATTTGCTTGATGATGGCGTCCGCCCGCGCGCAAGGCGGGAATTTTCAGCCCGGACCTGGAATAGGATTCCAAGGCCTCACGGGAACGAACAATGCTCCGTATCATGGCCATACGGAAGGCACGTTTACGGTCACGACGACGGCGGGGAGTTGGTTCGAGGCTCATGCTTACGGAAACCCGATTCCGTCCATCTATGACGGGCCCATCAACTCGCCGGCGATCGGGGCGATCCTGATCACTGACAGTGCCGGGCCTTTTACTTTGTCATCGTTCCAGTTCTCCAGCAACAATGGTGACAGCACTTATGATGTACAGGGATACTCCGGCCAGACGTTGGCGTACGAAGAAACGGGCACGCTCCCCGGGTCGTTCCCCACGGGCTTTGGATTTCAGACCAATCAGGACACCCACGCCTCGGTGCCAATAGATGGCCTGGTCATCGAGCTCATTCCGGGCCCCGGCGTTACTTCGATCAATCTCGACAACATAATGGTGACGACTGTCCCGGAACCTATGGCTGCCGAATTGCTGGTTGCTGGTCTTGCCTGTCTCGGCCTGCGCCGAACAGCCTCACGCAAAGCCGCTCATGGAATAAAAAAGCAGGCGGACTGAAATAGCGAATCAGCATGGGTGCTGGAACATTAAGGGCGCGAACATGGGCTTTTCGAATCCAGCGGGTGAAAACATTGCAAATTTTGCTTGCCCCTCCTTGCGGCCTTGGTTAAACGCAAGGGAATCTGATCATCTCCTCGCATCGCATAAGCGCAATGTATAAGAGAATCTTGTTCTCTGCTCCCTGTCTCATAGCGGGCGTTCTGTTCGCCCAAACACCTGCTGAAGTTCCCAAGGTGGATTCTCGACTCTTGACGGTCGAGGGCGAAGTCCAAATCTTTCCTGTCCACGGCACGAATTGGGTTCAGGCGCAGCCGAATCAAATCCTGCAACTCGGCGACCGGTTGCGGACGGGTTCGCACAGCCGCGCTACGGCCCGTCTGGCGGACCTTACGGTGCTCCGCATCGACGAGCTTACTACTCTGCAGATCCGCCCGCCCCGGACGGCTGGCCATCAAGCCGTTCTCGACATCCACTCCGGCTCGACCTATTTCTTCAGCCGCGAAAAACCTGCCGAACAGGAGTTTCGGACGCCGCTTACTTCCGGGGCAATTCGCGGCACGGAATTCAACCTGGCGGTGGCCGAGGACGGGCGTACGGTGGTCACCCTGCTCAACGGCCTGGTGACTTTGAGCAATGGGTTCGGAGAACTTGCGATGGCCGGAGGCGAACAGGGAGTGGTCGAAAACGGCAAGGCCCCGGCCAAAACGGCCATGCTGGAGGCCAACAACATCATCCAGTGGTGCCTCTACTATCCGGGTGTTTTAGACCCGAGCGAATTGGATTTGAGCACTGACGAAAGACGGGCTCTCGCCGATTCGCTGGCAGCTTATCAAAGTGGCGATTTGCTCCGGGCAGTCGCCCTGTATCCCGCCGATCGGAACCCCGCATCGGATTCGGAGCGCGTGTATCGCGCGGCGACTCTGCTTTCCGCCGGGCAGGCCGAGCAATCCGAAGCGTTGCTGGCTCTCGTCGCAACCAACAATCCAGCGTCCGAACGGCCCGCCAGGCTGGCCACGGCTTTGCGCGAAGTGGTCGCGACCGTGAAGAACCAGCCCGGGCCGCGTCCCGGCTCGCCGCGCCTCGCTACCGAGTGGCTGGCCGAATCGTATTACTTCCAATCTCACGCCCAGCTTCGCGAGGCGTTGCAGGCGGCGCGGGCCTCGGTGGCCCAATCGCCGAACTTTGGTTTCGGCTGGGCGCGCGTGGCGGAGTTGGAACTATGTTTCGGAAAAATGGACGCCGCGCTCGAAGCGCTGGATAAGAGCCTCTTACTCTCGCCCCGCGATGCCCAATCCCTGGCCGTGAAGGGTTTCATCCTCCTGGCGGAGAACCGTGTCGCGCCCGCGCAGACCGTTTTCGATCAAGCCATCGCCGAGGACGGCGCCTTGGGCAACGCCTGGCTGGGGCGCGGCCTGTGCAAAATCCGCCGCGGCAAGGCCCAGGCCGGCCTGCAGGATTTCCAGGTGGCCGCGGTGCTGGAGCCGCAACGGGCGGTAGTACGGAGCTATCTTGGCAAGGCCTTCAGCTACGCAGGCGACGATGTTCGTGCCCGGAAGGAACTGGCCCTGGCCGAGCAACTGGACCCGAATGATCCGACTGCGTGGCTTTATGCCGCGCTTGTCGAACAGAAGGAGAATCAAGTCAACCAGGCCGTGCGCGATGTCGAGGAATCGGAGAAGCGCAACGGCAATCGCCGCATCTTCCGTTCCCGACAGTTGCTCGACGAAGACCAGGCCGTGCGCGCAGCCAGTCTCGCGCACATCTACCAGGATGCGGGCATTCTCAGTTGGAACCAGGACGTGCCGCTCTCCGACTGGGGACTGCGGGAAGCTTCGCGCGCCGTGGATTATGATTACGCGAATTTTTCCGCGCACCAATTCCTCGCCAGCAGCTACGATGCCCTGCGCGACCCCAGTCAGATCAACCTGCGCTACGAAACTCCCTGGCTCAGCGAGTTGCTGATGGCCGACCTGCTCGCCCCGGTCGGGGCCGCGAACCTGTCGGATTTCGCCGCCGAGCGGCCGTATTCACCCATGTTCGAACAAAACCATTTCGGCGCCAGTTCGGACACGGAGTATCTGAGCCACGGGGACTGGTTGGAACGGGGTTCCCAATTCGGCACCGTGGACAATTTGACGTACGCCGTCGACACCGAGTATCGCTCCGAGCGCGGCTGGCGGCCCAATAACGACTTGCAGCAGACGACCGTTTCCGCGAAGACCAAGTTCCAGCTCACCCCGCAGGACAGTGTTTTCGTCGAGGGGCAGTACTACGACAGCACTTTCGGCGATGACGCCCAATACTATTATGAGAACGGAAGTCCCCACGCGAACTTCGGAGCCGGCTCGCCTAGCCCCACCTTTCGCGGCAGCGAGCAGGAGCAGCCAAACGTCTTCCTTGGGTACCACCGCGAATGGGGGCCCGGCTCGCACACCGTGCTGTTGATGAGTCACCTGGACGACGAAATCAAATATACGACGGGCACGTTGATACCGTTCACGGAACAGTTCGGCGGCAACACTTCGCTGCAACCCTTCAATGCCGGGGTCAATTATGATCGCAAGTTTGATGCCTATACGGCCGAGCTGCAGCAGATTTTCCAGACCGAGCATCAAACCCTGGTCGTGGGCGGCAAGTATCAACTCGGATGGGCGGACACCCTCTCGCAAGTCTCGGTGCCATTTCCACCATCGCTCTTTTCACGCCAGGGTTACAACAACGAACTGGAACGCTACGGTGGTTATGGTTACGAGACTTTGAAGCTTTTTGATCAAGTCGAGCTTACGGGTGGATTGAGCTACGACCACTTGCACTATCCGCTCGATATCGACACTTCGCCGATTAGCAATGCCGAAGCGGACAAAGACCAGGTTTCGCCTAAAGCGGGGATAATATGGAGTCCGCTGCCGGATACGCACTTGCGCGGAGCCTACACGCGCTCGCTGGGAGGCGTATTCTATGACACAAGCGTGCGACTCGAGCCCACCGAGGTCGCCGGCTTCAACCAGGCTTTTCGCAGCATCATCCCCGAATCGGTCGTCGGCCTGGTTCCTGGCTCGCGCTTCACCACATATGGAGCGGGACTCGATCAATCCTTCCCAACGAAAACTTACTTGAGCATCGACGCCCAGATGCTGGAATCAGAGGCGGACAGGAGCTGGGGCGCGGTGACCAACGTCGGGGGCCTGCTCACAGGGCCAAACGGCCTGAGCACCACGCCCCAGCACCTGGATTACACCGAGAAAACGCTCGTCGTGAGCCTGAGCCAATTGGTCGGGAACCACTGGTCGCTCGGGGGTCGCTACCAATTGAGCCATGCTGATTTGCAAGGCCGCTTCGAGAGCATCCCTCCTGGCGGCGCCGCCAATTTCAATCAGAGCCAGGACGCCCGTTTGCACCAGTTGACGCTCTATCTCAACTATTACCATCCCAGCGGCTTCTTTGGCCAATTGCAGGCTCTGTGGACCGCACAGGACAATTATGGTTATACGCCCGAGCTTGCCGGCGCCGATTTCTGGCAGTTCAATGCCTATGCCGGCTACCGTTTTCTCGACCGCCGAGCCGAAGTGAAGCTTGGTCTCCTGAATATGACGGACCAGAATTATCAACTCAATCCGCTCAATCTCTATTACGATCTTCCGCGCGGGCGGACCGTGGCTGCCAGCCTCAAATTTTACTTTTAGAACGGCGGCCGGATACCAATTCGCCGCTGGCGCGGTCCTGTGAGCTGGAAGCGAAAATTAATCAAGAACTGGAAGCAAGGCGGCTCCGGGGCCCTTTTGACCGTTGCCTTGGGTTTGAGTCTGCTGTTGTTCGACTTCAGTTTGGGCGAGCGTCTTGTTGATCTCAGTTATGATCTGCCATTCCGATACCGACCGGTCGTGCTGCCTCAGGAGGTGGTACTGGTCTATATGGATGACGATTCTCACAGTCTCTTGCGACAACCCTACAGCGCGCCTTGGGACCGTGGTATTCACGCCGCCCTCCTGGAGCGGCTCACGGCCGAAAAGGCCCGGGCCGCGAGTTTTGATATCGTGTTCAGCGATCCGAATCCCGAGCACCCCGAGGGAGACGCACGCTTCGTCCAGGCCATCAAGGCCAATGGCCATGTCATCCTGGGGGCGGATTACTTGCCAGTCGATTCGGCTGCTGGCGGCGGCATGAAGTTTTACCCGCCCCTCGACGCTTTCCGCGACGTTGCGGCCGGCTGGGGGCTGGTGCAGGTTCTGCCGGACCAGGATCTCATAGTCCGCAAACATTTCCATGTCTCGCCAAACCCCGACGACAATCGCTATTCGAGCCTCGCCTGGGAACTGGCCAAACTGGCCGGAGCCGAGTTCGCGAAAAACGATGCAGAGCGTTCCCGCGAACGATGGATGAATTATTACGGCTCGCCGGGAACTGTGCCCGGCGTCAGCTTTCATCTCGCTCTCGAAACGAATGCCCTGTGTCCCGCTGGGTTCTTCTCCAACAAGGTCGTCCTGATCGGCGCTAACTTAAAGACTTACGCCAGCGGCCAGAGGAAAGACGAATTTCGCACGCCTTATACGAAGGGATACGCGTTCGGGCCGGCGGTGGACGTCCAGGCAACCCAGGTTCTCAACCTGTTGCGCAAGGACTGGCTCACGCGGCCCTCGACAGGGCTCGAAATTGTCCTCCTCGCCATGGCAGGGGCTGTTCTTGGGTTTGGTTTGTCTTTGTTCCGTCCGTTGCCGGCAGTCGGCCTCGCGCTGGGCGGCTGCCTGGGCGTTGCCTTCGTCGCGCAGTGGCTCTTCGACCGCCAGCGGCTCTGGTTCCCCTGGATGATCATCGTGGCCGCCCAGGTTCCCCTTGCCCTGCTCTGGTCGGTCGTCTTCAACTCGGTTCAGCTTTTCGTCCAAAACCGTTTATACGAGCAGACACTGCACATGTATCTGCCTTCGAAACTGGTGCGCAAATTCTCCGGCAACAAAGATCTGCTCAAGCAAGGCGCGCATAAGCAGGTGCTCACTCTGTTGTTCAGCGACATTGCCGACTTTACGACGCTCTCGGAAGGCATGGACCCCGACGAACTGGCGCGCCTGATGAATGCCTATTTCCAGGCCGCGGTTGGAAGCTGCATTCACAAAACCGACGGCACGGTTGGCAAATTCCTCGGCGATGGCATTTTTGCCTTTTGGAACGCTCCGGATCGGCAGACCGATCACGCCTTGCGCGCCTGCGAGGCCGGGCTGCGTCTGCTCGCATTCAACGGACAGGAAATCGGTGGACGCAAACTGCGAACGCGAATCGGATTGCACACCGGCATCGTGAATGTGGGCAATTTCGGCAGCGCGGATCGCGTGGACTACACCGCTCTCGGAGAAAACGTGAACCTGGCGTCACGACTCGAAGGACTCAACAAATTCCTCGGAACAGGCTGCCTGATCAGCGGCCAGACCAAGGCCGAAATCGGGGATCGCCTGGTGACTCGCTCCCTGGGCAGTTTCCGCCTGAAGGGATTCGAGTCGCTGGTCGAGGCGCATGAGCTTATCGGATGGCCCGAGCAAGAGCCCGAGACGCGGCCCTGGCGCGAGGTCTTCGCCCAGGCCCTGCAAAACTACCAGCAGAGAAATCTTGAATTCGCGGAATTGGGTTTCCGGCAAGTGCTCGAGATGCGCCCCGGCGACGGACCGGCCCAGTTTTATTTGGATCAGATTGCGCAAAAAGGTTCGCTGCCTCTGATGGAGGACGTGACTTCTTTCACCGTTTTCAAGGAGAAATGACCGGCGGTTGATTTTGACCCGCCGCGCGTTCATCCGAAGTGGTGGCTGGGGGCGGAATTGAGCCGCGCGTCCACAAAATGAACGATGGCAAGTAGGTTTGCGCTGGGCCCAGGGCTGGAACCAACAATCCAAGGACGAGTATCAACTTTTTCATGGGGCGCCTCATTTTTGTGCTGCAAGCTGTTTCACGGTTGCTTCCAATTCATTCAATCGTTCGGCCAGTGAGTCGTTCTGTTGTTTCAATTGCGCGTTCTCGGCACGAGTTTCTTCCACCTTCTGGTTCAACCCCTGGATGGCCGCCAGCGCCACTCCTTTCTCGTCCAGGGAATTGATGTACTTTCTTTCGCCCGTTTTGTCGGGCTCGCCGACGCCAAACGCGCCATTGAAATCCTGAGCCATTGGGCCGATGTGCCGGGTGGAGGAATCTTGCGACTTGTAGTTCCAGCCGAGCACGGGCACCTGGACAAGACGCTCGAGAATGCCGCGCGGATCGGGCCGCGCAAAGTCGGTCTTGGCGTTGCGGTCGCTCAAGACGTTCCAGCCTGAGCCGCCCGCCGCGAGATAAGCGCCGGCGGTAACGTCTCCCGTAGCCAAGCTGATGGCAGTCGCGATGTAGAATCCACCCGTGGAGCGCACGTTAAAGGAATTGGCGATGCCCTCCGGCCCGGTTTGCGCGAAGGGGTCGAAGTAATAGGTCAGGCTGTCAGCCCAAACGAACGATCCTCGCTGCGAGGCGATGGCCTGATTGCCAGCGGCGAAACTGGACGGCCCGCTGGCGGTGTTGAGCGTGCCGCCGCAAACCGTCGCCAAAGAGCCGCTGGCGGTGTTGAGCGTGCCGCCCGTCACCGTCGAGGTGGAGCCGCTGGCTTCGTTTCCTTCGCCGCCGCCGACCGTCGAATCCGGGTTGCTGGCGATGTTGTTGGCGCCGCCGCCGACGGTTGCGTCTTCATCGCTGGCGGTGTTGTTGCCACCGCCTGCCACGGTCGCCCAGTCGGAGCTTGCCAGGTTGCTGGAGCCGCCGCCAATGAAGGCGTAAAGGCCCCCGCTTGTAATGGTATTGCCCGATCCGCCCCCGATGGTCGAGGAGGCGGCATTAGCAACGTTCGCGGAGAAAACAGGATTCGTGATGGAATAGCCGCCGCCGCCGATGAAAGAACCGAAGCCCGAGGCACGGTTGCCGGCGCCACCCGCCACGGTGGAGTAAGAACCTTCGGCGGCATTCTCGTAGCCGCCGCCCACGACTGCGTACGGAAAGCTCGCGATGTTCCCGTAGCCGCCCCCGATGGTCGAATAATTGGCGACCAGAAGGTTAAGGGCGCCGCCGCCGATAAAGCTGAAATCGCCACTGGCACTGTTGGATGCCCCGCCGCAGATCGTTGAGTAGCCTGAACTGGTGCCGCTGGCGGCGTTTCCCAGGCCGCCGCCGACTGTTGCGTAGCCGTAGCTCGCGGTATTATTACCGCCGCCCGCGACCGTCGCCAGCGGGCCACTGGCCATGTTTTGAAAACCACCGCCGACAAACACGTAGGCATTGGACGCCGTGTTGTGGTAGCCCCCTCCGATTGTCGAGTATGCCACGGCGGCCTCGTTAAAATACCCGCCGCCGATGAACGAATAAGCGCCGCCGCTGGGTATGGAGTTGCCCAATCCGCCGCCGATTGTCCCGGCATTGTCCTGCACCGAGTTTCCCGGAAAAATGCTGCCGTCGTAGCCCCCGCCACCGATGAACGAGCCGATCCCGCCGGCATTGTTGCCGTACCCGCCGCTCACCGTCGCATTCCGCCCGGCGGTGTTGGCGGCCCCGCCGCCAATCGTGCCAAAATCCGCCGTGACCTCGTTGATAAAGGAGAAACCGTTCGTGAAATTGCCGCCACCGCCGGCAATGGTCGCGCCCACCACATTTACGGCCGTCAGGTTGACGGCGGATCCACCAATCACGTTTGGAGCGTTGGTGTAGAGGCCCAAACCATCGGAGAGCACCCGCAGGCGCATGGCGCGGACGCCGTTGGCATG
>Ga0073928_10001731_pt1 | contig 40533 bp, 37 predicted proteins | sample PaiPotPPA55metaG_FD_76969 | JGI IMG/M metagenome (GOLD analysis project Ga0073928, IMG submission 76969) | Iron sulfur acid spring bacterial and archeal communities from Banff, Canada, to study Microbial Dark Matter (Phase II) - Paint Pots PPA... ... | reverse complement strand
CGTTCCTATGAGATCGCCGGCTTGCCGCTCTCGAATTCATATCCGCCCGGGAAGATATTGGCGGCATGAGTCAAGCAGCGTTCCCGCCGACGGTACCCTTTCGAACATCGCACGTCGAACCATCCGGCGTTCCGGGAGCCAGCCTTGCTCGTCACAACAAGGAATACCAACGTGAAGCTCGTCGAACCTCCATCGTGTAGCTCTGCATCAAACGTCGTCTTTATTGGCAAGAACAGCCGCGGCAACTGGGTCGCGCAGGAACAGAGCGGCCTCTATGGCGGCCTGTTCGTCAACCGCGCGCAGGCCTTCAAATACGCGCTCTTTGAAAACGGTCACCACCCCGAGACCATCGTTGAGCTGTCGCGCGAAATCGAGCTCAACATGGGCGGCCAGCCTGCCGCCTCCGATCGCATCGCCGGGACACGGCGCGTCGCGTAACAGGCAAAACGCCCTCGCAGGACAGCCAGAAGGAGAGCCAGATGGTTCAGCCTCATTCCGCCGAAAGCCGAGAGCAGGTCGTCGATACCATGATCGGGCTCACGCGCCTGTCCAGCCTGCAGCGGGCGATCGTCGCGGGCAGCGACAGGATGGAGTTCTATCTTGCGCTCCGGCGGCGCGGATTCTTGCGGGTGGCGACCTCGGCGACGTCCCGGATTCCCCGGGGGCAGCACGCGGTCGGCCTGATCGCGGGACATGATTCGCCGGGGGCTATCGAGGCCGCGCTCGCCGAAATATCGCCATTCCTCTGCACCCATGCGGACGTGGCCATCCTGATCGACTCGCGCGAAAGCGACGCCAGCCTCAAGATCCGGATGAGGCTTCAGCAAATGGGTTTCCAGATCGAGGCCGGGGTCAGGTGCCAGCAGGGCCTTGTGCTTTCCGCGCACCGACAGGGTTTCGCCCAGATGGAAAGCGCCGCCTGAACCGCGATGACAGCGCTCGCAAATTCCACCAGCTGGCTCGCGGGCTACCTGCCCGACCTCCCCACGCCGTTCGATGAAGCCGGCAATATCGATCTGGCCTCCTTTGCAAAGCTTTGCGAGCGTCAGATACGGGCGGGCGTCGCGGCGATCGTCGCCGGTGAGACCACCGGCGAGGCCTCGACCCTGACACCGGTCGAGCACGACGCCATCGTCCGTACCGCCGTCGAGACCGCCAATGGCCGCGTCCGCGTCATTGCCGGAGCAGGATCGAATTCGACCAGCCAGGCCATCGAGCTGACCCGGCGCGCCGAATTGGCCGGCGCCGACGCGGTGCTCTCGGTCGTGCCTTACTACAACAAGCCGATGCAGGCCGGTATCGCCGCGCACTTTCGGGCGATCGCCGATTCAACCGCGCTGCCCGTCATTCTGCACGACGTTCCCGCTCGAACGCTCCGTGAACTATCCGACGACACGCTGGCGAAGCTGGCGCAATCCCGGCAGTTCATCGCCCTGAGGGATGGAACGGGCGATCTTGCGCGCTCGATACGCCTGCGGTCGATGGTCCCGTCGGGGTTTCGTCTGTTGACCGGAGACGACGCAACCGCCCTCGCCTTCCTCGCCAATGGCGGGGACGGCTGCGTCTCCGTGGTATCGAACGTTGCGCCGGAACTGTGTCAGGCGGTTTTTTCGAGCTGCAGGCAGGGACGGTTACAGTCTGCCCGATACCTGCAGAGCAGGCTGGCGCGGCTCGCCGATCTGCTCGCCAGGGAAAACCCGGCGGCGCTCAAATATGCGATGTGCCTGCTCGGCTTGATGCGCCCGGACACCCGCCTGCCGATCGTGGAATTGGCGGAGACGGCGAAGGCCGAGGTCGAAAGCGCGCTCGCGGAGATGGGGGAGGAGGATCTCGCCAGCGGAGGCTGGGAAGACGTCCGCTCTCAGAGAGATGCGGCCGCTACGTAACAAGCCTTAAGTCTCGCGGGCTGCGCCGCGGCATGCCTAGCTAAACGCTTCGCCTGCTCAGGTGCCGCGCGCGGTCGATGCATGCCGGTCAAAATGCTTTTCACGCCATTTCGGTCCGGGACCGCGCATATAATGCTGTTCCGGACGATATTTCCTGACGTCCCGGAACGGGTTCAGAAAAATCGCCAGCGCGCCGGCAGCATGACGGAGATGGAAAACCAGATGGGATGCGATGACGAAAAACTGTCGCATGTGACGCTCCTCGGGAAAGCTGATCAGAAATTGACGGGCGCCGCGCGGTCTGTTTGCGAACGCTCCGCCGGCCGGATTTCCGGTGTTAAGGGTTGTCGCGCGTCGGAATCCCGCGAAGCTCGAGTTCACGCTCCATCCGCCGCAGTTTCGAATCGGCGATCGCCTCGATCATCCGCCTGAAGGTGCCGCTGACACGGCCGAGCGGACCGTGGGCGGGCTTGCCATGGGTCCTGGCAACATGTGTTCTGGCAAAACGATAACCGCCCAGCGTATCTCCCCGATGCGACCGCCGATCATCCCGGTAAATCAGGTCACGATATCGGTCATCGCTGACAAGAAAATGGGCCATGTTCGATCTCCACCATCGGCTCAGGCGCGAGCCGTTGAGCGGAACATGCATGTGAAGGCATAGGAATTCGAGACGGCCGCCGGCTCCCTCGCATAGGCGCGTCATAAGCACCCGGCCGGGATCGGAGGGACGGCACGTGACCTGCCCTATCTTTATATTTTTCCTATGAGATGCCGCATCCGTCTCTCTCGCATTCCTACGGCGTCATCGGCAATTGATAGCTAGGGAATCTGTAACCTTCGGGGATTCGTGGGAGAGGCGCCATGACCGCCATCATGCTCCTGAACATGCACAGCGTTCTGCGCCGGATGCTCGACGCATTTGTCAGCGCCCGGATGCGGCAGAGTGCGGCTGCGGCCGAGTACGCCCGGCCGCGCCCCGCAAACCATCGATGATCAGCATGATCGCCATGTCGATAATGTATCCGGATCTTCCGAAGCAGCAGGCGCTGCTGACCTCAGCCAATGCGGTCGCGCAGGACAGCCAGCCCGCCGGCCTGGCGCCCGAGCAGCCCGTATCCGCGAACACGCCGTTTCAGCCGCTCGATCCCGGCATCCTCAATGCCTCGATTCCGGCATTCTTCATCGGCCGCAACAAGGAAGGCTTCTGGATCGCCCGCGACGTCAAGGGACAGATCGGCGGAATTTTCCTGCTCGAAAGCTCGGCCCTGGCATTTGCCAGACGGAATTCCCGGCCTTCGGGATGCGCCATGATATTTCCGTCCGAGCGGTTCGAACTCGATCTGGAAAATCAGGGTAATCCGTTGATCGCTTACCTTCGGCCCCTGATGCGCCTTGCGGTGAATGCCGGGCGGCGGCCGGCAAGATAGCGGAAGCGGTCGAACGCCGTTTCAGGGATTTTCACGTGCGATGAATTGACAGGGCCGTCGCGCGAAAAAATCCCGCGCGGCGCTGCGATCAACCAGGCCCGTGCTTCTATTCACTCCGCGGCGGTGCGCATCTCGATGCGTTCGGCCTTGACCGCGCAGAACTTGAATTCCGGAATTTTCCCGAACGGATCGAGCGCCGGATTGGTCAGCAGGTTGGCCGCAGCCTCCGCGTAGCAGAACGGCATGAACACCATGTTCTCCGGCACGTCGCGATCGGAGCGCACCTTGATTTCGACCGCGCCGCGCCGCGTTTCCAGCCGGATGAAATCGCCCGGGCGCACGCTCATTCGCCGCATGTCCCTGGGCGACATGAACGCCACCGCCTCCGGCTCGATCTGGTCGAGCACAAGCGAGCGCCGCGTCATCGAGCCGGTGTGCCAATGCTCGAGCACGCGGCCGGTCGACAGCACCATCGGATAATCTGCATCGGGCAGTTCGTCCGGCGGCAGCACATGCGCCGGCACGATCTTGCCGCGGCCGCTCTCGGTCGGGAAACCCGTGGTGAAGATGATCTCGTTGCCGGGCTTGTCGGGATCGTCGACCGGGTAGGTCACCGCGCCCTCGCGCACCAGCCGCTCCCAGGTAATGTTCTTCAGCGAAGGCATCACCTCGGTCATTTCGGTAAACACCTCGGCCGGACCGCTGTAATTCCACGGCAGCCCCATGCGTTTGGCGATCTCCTGGATGATCCACAGATCCTGCCGCGCGTCGCCGGGCGGCTTGATCACCTCGCGCGCCAGCTGCACGCGGCGGTCGGTGTTGGTGAAGGTGCCGGACTTTTCCGCAAATGCCGAAGCCGGCAGAATCACGTCGGCATGGAACGCGGTCTCGGTGACGAACAGATCCTGCACCACCAGATGGTCGAGTTTGGCCAGCGCCTCGCGGGCATGCTGCAGGTCGGGGTCCGACATCGCCGGATTTTCGCCCTCGATATACATGCCCGTAATCTCGCCGGCATGAATCGCATTAATGATCTCGACCACGGTGAGACCGCGAACCGGATCGAGGTCCTGATGCCAGAGCTTTTCGAATGGCTCGCGCAGATCGGTGCGCCCGACCGGCTGATAGTCCGGCAGGAACATCGGGATCAGGCCGGCGTCGGATGCACCCTGCACGTTGTTCTGGCCGCGCAGCGGATGCAGGCCCGTGCCGGGCCGGCCGACCTGGCCGGTGATCAAGGCAAGCGCGATCAGGCAGCGCGCATTGTCGGTGCCGTGCACGTGCTGGCTGATGCCCATGCCCCAGAAGATGATCGAGGCCTTGGCGCGCGCATACATCCGCGCCACTTCGCGGATCGTCTCCGCTTCGATGCCGCAGATCGGCGCCATCTTCTCCGGCGTGAATTCCTTGATCTTGGCCTTCAGGTCATCATAGCCCTCGGTGTAACCGGCGATGTACTGCTCGTCGGTGAGACCCTCGGTGATGATGGTGTTGATCATCGCATTCAGCATCGCGACGTCACTGCCCGCCTTGAACGCCAGGTGCTTGTAGGCATGGCGCGACAGCGACTGCCCGCGCGGGTCCATCACGATCAGCTTGGCGCCGCGTTTCGCCGCGTTCTTGATGAAGGTCGCCGCAACCGGATGATTGACGGTGGGATTGGCGCCGATCACGATGATCACGTCAGCGTCCATCGCAGCCGCAAACGGCGCCGATACCGCGCCCGAGGCCAGACCTTCGAACAAAGCCGCGACCGACGAGGCATGGCACAGCCGGGTGCAGTGATCGACATTGTTGGAGCCGAAGCCGGTGCGCACCAGCTTCTGGAACAGATAGGCTTCCTCGTTCGAGCCTTTTGCGGAGCCGAAACCGGCCAGCGCCTTGACGCCCTTCTCATCGCGGATTTTCACCAGGCCTTTCGCCGCGATATCGAGCGCCTCTTCCCACGACGCCTCGCGGAAATGCGTAAACGGATTGGCCGGATCGACCTGGTCGTTGGCGTCCTTCTTCGCATTCGGCAGCCGCACCAGCGGCTTTGTCAGGCGATGCGGGTGGTGGATGTAGTCGAAGCCGAAGCGGCCCTTGACGCAGAGCCGGTTGTGATTGGCCGGGCCGTCGCGGCCTTCGGCGTAGATCACCTTCTCGTCCTTGACCTGATAGGTGACCTGGCAGCCGACGCCGCAGAACGGGCAGAGCGAATCGACCTTCCTGTCGGCATAGGTGACGCGGGTCTGATTGTCGTCCAGCATCACCGACGGCATCAGCGCGCCGGTCGGGCAGGCCTGCACGCATTCACCGCAGGCGACGCAGGTTGATTCACCCATCGGATCGTCGAAGTCGAACACGATCTTGGAATCGTGATTGCGATAGGCCATGCCGATGACGTCGTTGACCTGAACCTCGCGGCAGGCCCGCACGCACAGGCCGCACTGGATGCAGGAATCGAGATTGACCCGCATCGCGGGATGGCTGGCGTCGCCCTGCCAGCGCTCGGCGGCCGGAAAACGGCTTTCGGTCACCTCGACCTTCTCGGCCCAGTGCCAGAATTTCGAATCGGGATCGTGTGAGGTTTGGCGCGCCGGCTGGTCGGCGACCAGAAGTTCCATCACCATTTTTTGCGCCGCGACCGCGCGGGCGCTCGCCGATTTCACCTTCATGCCCACGCTCGGCGTGCGCTTGCAGGAGGCCGCCAGTACGCGTTCGCCCTCGATCTCCACCATGCAGGCGCGGCAGTTGCCGTCGGGCCGGTAGTCCGGCTCGGGGGAATAGCACAGATGCGGAATTTCGCGGCCCTGACGCTTGGCCACCTGCCAGATGGTCTCGCCTGCGCTGGCTTCGACCTGCTTGCCGTCGAGTTCGAACTGAATTTTTGTCATTCCGCAGCTTCCTTCGGCATGAATTCTTCCGGGAAATATTTAATGACCGTGGTCAGCGGATTCGATGCGGCCTGGCCGAGACCGCAGATCGACGCGTCGCGCATCGCCTGACTCAATTCCTCGAGCAATTCGCGGTTCCAGACCGGCTTTTCCATCAACAGCGCCGCCTTCTGGGTGCCGACGCGGCAGGGCGTGCACTGGCCGCAGCTTTCGTCCTCGAAGAAACGCATCAGGTTCAGCGCCGCGCCCTTCACGCTGTCCTGCTCGGACAGGATGATGACCGCGGCGGAACCGATGAAGCAGCCGTATTTCTCCAGCGTGCCGAAGTCGAGCGGAATATTGTCCATCGACGCCGGCAGGATGCCCCCCGACGCGCCGCCCGGAAGATAAGCATGGAACGCATGGCCTTGCGCCATGCCGCCGCAGAACTCGTCAATCAATTCGCGCACGGTGATGCCCGCCGGCGCCAGCTTCATGCCGGGATTTTTGACCCGTCCCGACACCGAATAGCTGCGCAGGCCCTGGCGGTCGTTGCGGCCATGGCTCTTCCACCATTCCGCGCCCTTTTCCACGATGTCGCGCACCCACCACAGCGTCTCGATATTGTTGATCAGCGTCGGCAATCCGAACAGCCCGACCTGGAACGGGTACGGCGGCTTGTGGCGCGGCAATCCGCGTTTGCCTTCGATGCTTTCCAGAAGCGAGGATTCCTCGCCGCAGATGTAAGCGCCGGCGCCGCGCCGCAGATGCAGACGCGGGCCGCCCGGCGGCAGCCTGGCGATCTCGCGTTCGAGAATTTCGCGCGAGGCCGGATATTCGTCGCGGATGTAGATATAGATGTCGGGCGCCTCGACGACGTGCGCGCCGATCAGCATGCCCTCGAGAAAACGATGCGGATCGGTCTCGAGATAATAGCGGTCCTTGAACGTTCCGGGCTCGCCCTCGTCGCCATTGACGGCCATCAGCCGGGGGCCCGGCTCGCCGAGCACCGCACGCCACTTGCGTCCCGTCGGAAAGCCCGCCCCGCCGAGACCGCGCAAGGACGCGTCGTCGAGCGACTTCAGCAGATCTTCCTTTTTCAACTCGCCCGAGCGCAACCGCTTCAGCAGCGCATAGCCGCCGCCCGCGATATAGGTGTCGTAATCGACATAGTCAGGCAGATGCGCGTGGGTGTCGCCGCTCTTTGCCGCCGCGAGCACGCTTGTGACGCTGGCGTGATCGACGAAGTGATGACCGACCTCGGCCGCGGGCGCCGTGTCGCAGCGGCCGACGCAGGGCGCGCGCACCACGCGAATGCCGGGACCCGCGGTGTTGTGCAATTCATGCAGCAGCTTTTCCGCGCCCAGCATCGCGCAGGTGAGCGAGTCGCAGACGCGAATGGTCAAGGGCGCGATATCCGGCTCACCCTCCTTCACCACATCGAAATGGGCGTAGAACGTCGCAGTCTCGAACACTTCCGCGAACGAAAGCTTCATCTCGTCGGCAAGTGCCGCGAGATGGGCGGCGGAAATCTGATGATATTTGTCCTGGATGAGATGCAGATGCTCGATCAGGAGATCGCGCTGCCGCGGCTGGTCGCCGAGCAAAAGTTCAATCTCGTGCGCAGCGGTCGGATCGATCTGGCGTCCTTTGGGGGTCGACTTGGCGCGCTTGCGTCCCTCGCCGGGATGTTCGAACGAGCGGACCTTCTGTACGTCATGACTCATCGAAACGTCTCGTTCCTGCCGTGGCTGTCGGTGGCTGCCTCTGGATGGCAATTCTAATCCGTGGCATGCCAGATGCCAAGCGCAATTATATAGCTCCAAGAAGCATTTAAGGGGCACGCAGCCGTCGCTGTCATGCCCCCTTGTCAGTCGGTGCCGGCAAATCGCTGGCTCAGGTCCTGTCCATGCAGTCCCCGATATAGAACCAGCGGTCGTCACCGACCAGTCCCTTCGCCTTCACCTCTTTGCGACAGGCCCTGAGCTTGCCCTTGTTGGCAAGCCACTTGGTCTTCATTTCCCTCAGCTTATCGGCGGTCAGCTTCATTCGCGAAGGCTTTGCTGGAGCCGGGCTGGCCGCTGGCGCCGAGGTCGTCGTCTGGGCCGAAGCGGTATGAAAGCTGCCCGCGACAAGCAGCACGGCGACCAGACAGGCAATGATGCGAAGCATGGGAATCCCCTTGGGTCATTTCTGTGATTGATTGGAGGCAAATGCGCGGGACGCAGTCTTGGGGCGTCCCGCGCATGATGGAGCGGCGATCAGAAGATCTTCATCGCGCTTTCCAGTGTCTTCCAGACGCCCCAGGCGAGCGGGATGCCGACGAAGGCCCAGAACAGGGCAGCTTTGATGTCAAGTCCGCCCTTACCGATACCGAATGAACCGGACTGCACCGCGCCCGCGCTCTTGGCACTCGCCGCCTGCAGTCTGGCCACCTCTTCGGGGCTCATGTGCCATTTGTGGTCGACCGGCTTGATCAGGTAGTTGCAGATCAGGCCTGCGATCAGCATCGCACACAGGATATACATGGTGGTGTTATAGAGCTGATCGCGCGGCACGCCGGCCTGGAGCTGGAACTCGCGGATATAGTTGACCACGACCGGGCCGATGATGCCCGCGGTCGACCACGCCGTCAGCAGCCGCCCGTGAATGGCGCCGACGAACTGGGTTCCGAACATGTCGGCGAGATAGGCCGGCACGGTGGCGAAGCCGCCGCCATACATCGACAGGATGATGCAGAAGGCTGCGACGAACAGCAGCTTGGAGCCCATCGCTGCGAAAGTCGGCGCCAACGCGTAGAGCACGATGCCGAGCACGAAGAACGTATAGTAGGTGTTCTTGCGGCCGATATAATCCGATAGCGAGGCCCAGAAGAAACGGCCACCGATATTGAACAGCGACAGCAAGCCGGCAAAACCCGCCGCGATCCCCGCGATCAACGTCCTCTGCTCGACCGAAAGCGCGCCGAAGTTCAAATTGGGCATTCCGATCAGCTTGCCGGCGAAGATTTCCTGCAACATCGGTGAGGCCATGCCGATCACACCGATGCCGGCCGACACGTTCAAACACAGCACCCACCAGATCAGCCAGAATTGCGGTGTCTTGTGCGCGTTGTCGAGATGGACGTGATGCTCCGAGATCATCGACTTGCTTTCGCTCGGCGGCGTCCAGCCGTCGGGACGCCAGCCCGCCGGCGTGACCCGGTAAGCAAATGCACCTATCGTCATAAAGACGAAATAGATCACGCCCATCGCGGCGAAGGTCTCCCACACGCCGACTGAGGTTGGAGTCTTGAAGTAATTGATCAACATATTCGCCAGGGGCGCGCCGATCATGGCGCCGCCGCCGAATCCCATGATGGCCATGCCGGTCGCCATGCCGCGATGGTCGGGGAACCATTTGATCAGCGTCGAAACCGGGGAAATGTAGCCCAGGCCGAGACCGACGCCTCCGATGACACCGGCGCCCAGCCACATGATCCAGAGCTGATGCACGTAAATGCCGACGGCGCCAAGCACGAGACCCCCGCCCCAGCAACAGGCCGCGACGACGCCGGCCTTGCGCGGGCCGGCGCGCTCGAGCCAGCCGCCCCAGATCGCGGCCGAGACGCCGAGCACGACGAAAAACAGCGTATACATCCAGCCGAGGCTCGCCACCTTCCAGTCGCAGGTGGTGGTGAAGAGTTCCTGCATCAGCGACATGTCCGGGCAGGCCTTCGGCGCAGTCACGCCGATCGCACGCGACAGCGGCAGCCAGAACACGCTGAATCCATAGGCCATGCCGATGCACAGATGAATGCAAAGCGCGGCGGGTGGCACCAGCCAACGATTGAAGCCAGCCTTTGCTATCGTGTGCTCGCGATCGAGAATTCCCAACCGACCGCCGGACATGGTCCCCGCGCCGCTAATTGCCGTCATCAAGTCCTCCCCCTTCAGCCACCCTTGCCGGGCATGTCTGTCGTTCACGTTTGCTCTATACCCTAAATTCCCAAACCCGTATTGCTGCTCCGCACAATCCCTGAGTGCGCCCAGGATCTACGCCTGGAGACGAATTGGGGCAGAAGCCTGGACTTATGTCGATAGGTAAAAGGTAGCGATAGCGCCGTCCGAAGCACGGCTTTTCGGATGCGGAAGGGTGCGTCTAACCGTCCCGGTTCCGCATCGACCCGGCACGCGATGCACCATTCGAATTCTCAATTGAACCATTCGTTTTTTCGATCATGAACACAACGCGGTGCTCCGCGCGTTCGCTGATCTCGACCCTGTCTCCGGTCTCCCGGATCAGGTTTGGGATGTCGATCACCGACAGCGGATCGGTGCAATGGACCTCCAGAAGGTCGCCCGGCAGCAGTGCCTTCAGCGCCTTGCGCGTCTTCAAGGCCGGCAACGGACATTTGAGGCCGGTGAGATCGAGTTTCGTCGTGGTCATGGCCCATACATGGCGAAGCGGTCTCGCATCGTCAACGGACAAGGAAAGCGGATGAACCTCACATCAGGCTCGCATAGCTGAGAAACCCAACCGTCTGGCCCGGGGCGACCTGCGTGATCTCCTCGCCAAGCTCGACCAGTCCGTCAGTGTCCACGAGCGACGACAGCAGGCCGGCACCCTCACGCGGAAACTTGACCGCTTCAAGCCCAACGCCGTCGGGCGCTTGGCGCAGACTGGCCCGCACATATTCGCGGCGGGCGATCTTCTTTTTGTAGGTGAACGCGGCGCGGACCGGCATCGGAATCAGGGGCAGCGGTTGGGCGCCCGACAGCGCCAGCACGGTCGGCCGCACCACATGGACGAAGGTGACAAAACTCGCCACCGGATTTCCCGGCAATCCGATGAACGGCGTGCCCGCGATGATCCCCATGGCGACGGGACGCCCCGGTTTGATCGCCATCCGCCACAGCACCAGGATGCCGACATCTTCGACGGCGGCCTTGACGTGGTCTTCCTCGCCGGTCGAAACGCCGCCGCTGGTGAGAATCAAATCGTGGGTGCTGGCCACTTTCTTCAGACCTTGCGCCAGCGCCGCGCGATCGTCGCGCAAAATTCCAAGATCGCTGACCTCGCAGCCGAGCCGGACCAGCATCGCCATCAGCATGAAGCGGTTGGAGTCGAATAATTGCGCTGACAGGCGCGCCTTGCCGGGCGACACCAGCTCATTACCGGTCGAGAACACCGCGACCCTGATGCGCCGGCGCACGTCGACTTGCCTCAGGCCGAAGGCGGCTGCGAGCGCAACATCCTGCGGACGCAGCCGCCGGCCTCTCGCAATCGCGGCAGCACCGAGCTGAATGTCTTCGCCCGCGGGGCGCACATTGGCCCCACGCCTCAAACCCGCCGGGAGAACAACCTTGCCGGCTTCATCGACGCGAACGTCCTCCTGCATGAACACGGTATCGGCTCCCTCCGGCATCGGCGCGCCGGTAAAGATCCGCACGGCGTGGCCCGGCTTGACCGGCTCTTGCGCCGAAGCACCCGCCTGAATGCGGCCCGACACGGGAAATGCGGCTTCGTCCCGAGGCGGAAGATCGCTGCCCCGCACCGCATAGCCGTCGACGGCGGAATTGGTGAACGGCGGCAGGGGCAAGGATGCGGAAAGATCGCCGGCGAGAATGCGCCCCTCGGCCGTCTCAAGCGGCACGGCCTCGATCTCGTGCACCGCGGTTACACGGGAGGCGATGATCGCGACGGCTTCATCGACCGACATCATCGGTCCGCCGAAGGCAAAGCAATCGTCGGACAACTGCGCCATGTCGTCTCTCAGGCCCCGCTGACGTTTGCCGCCAGCACGTCTTCCAGGGGAATTGCGAACTTTTGCATCATAGCGGCGACGGCCGGAATGTCATCGAGATGGGCAACCGGCAGCACGGTTTCCAGGGTTGCGTCGGTTGCAATGCCGGCAATGGCGGGGTCGTCGGGGAACAGCGGCGCCTTGCCATTGGCTTTCCGATGCACCTCGATCTTGCGATGCGGCTCGGACTTGAAGCCTTCGACAACCACGAGATCCACCCGCGACATCTTGCCAAGCAGTTCCGGCAGCCGCGGCTCCGGGGCGCCCCGCAGTTCGTGCATCAAGGCCCAACGATTGCCCGAAGACACCAGCACTTCCACCGCGCCCGACTGCCGATGCACCCAGGAATCCTTGCCCGGCACGTCCACATCGAAACTATGGTGGGCGTGCTTGATGACGGAGACGGAAAGCCCCTCTTTCAGAAAATGCGGGATGACGCGCGCCAGCAGCGTCGTCTTGCCGGCGCCGCTCCATCCTGCCAGGCCGATCACTTTCATCACTTTCTCCGAACCGGCGACGGAACCGGGCTATGTTTTATCCAAGCGTGCTTTATATCGGGCTTGGGCAAATGTCATGCTACCCTCGCAAACCATGACCAAGATCGACAAAACTCCGATCCCTCTGATCCTGCCAAATCCAGGCGATCCGCGGCTGACCGAACGTGTCGCCGGGACCGATCAGACCGGCGCGGCCGTCGAGATCAACGTTCCGGTGGAGCGGCCGCTGACGCTTTACCTCAACGCGCAGGAGATCGTCACCATGATGACGATCGGCGATTACCCGGAATATCTCGCGCTCGGCTATCTGCTCAATCAGAACATGCTGAAATATGACGACGTCGTCACCGAGGTCGAATATGATGACGATCTGCAGGTCGTGGTGGTGCGCACCGAGCACCACACCAATTTCGAACAGAAATTGAAGAAGCGTACGCAGACCTCGGGCTGCGCGCAGGGCACGGCGTTCGGCGATCTGCTGGAGGCCGTGGAGAACGTCGCGCTGCCCAAGGCCGAACTGCGCACGTCCTGGCTCTATGAGATGACGCACGCGATCAATACCATGCCCTCGCTCTATCTTGAAGCCGGCGCCATCCACGGCTGCGTGCTGTGCAAGGAAGGAACGCCTGTTTGCTACACCGAGGATGTCGGCCGCCACAACGCGGTCGACAAGATCGCGGGCTGGATCTATCGCCATGGCGTCGATCCCGCCGACAAGATTCTCTACACCACCGGACGGCTGACTTCCGAAATGATCATCAAGACGGTGCGGATGGGAATTCCGATCCTGGTTTCGCGCTCGGGATTCACCGCCTGGGGCGTCGATCTGGCGCGGCAGGTCGGGTTGACGCTGGTCGGCCGCGCGCGCGGAAAACGGTTTATCGCGCTCTCCGGCCAGGACCGCATCGTCTATGATCAGAATCTCGCTTTCGTCGAAGATGAATCGGCGCGACACAAGCGCAAGGGCGCCGAACGTGACGCGTGAATTCGCAGCGACGTCAAGCGACGCGCCGGCAACACCCGGAATATTGCTGGCCGGCGGCCTGGCGCGGCGGATGGGTGGCGGCGACAAGCCGATGCGCCGGATCGCCGGCCGCACCATCCTTGAGCGCGTGATCGCGCGGCTAAAGCCGCAATGCGACGGGCTTATCCTCAACGCCAACGGCGATCCCGCACGGTTTGCAGGTTTTGGCTTGGCCGTCATCCCGGATTCGGTCGCGGATTTTCCCGGTCCGCTGGCCGGCATTCTCGCAGGCCTCGATTGGGCCGCGGCGAACCGGCCCGAGGTTTCCTTTGTATTGAGCGCGGCGGCGGATTGTCCGTTTCTGCCGCGCGACCTCGTGGCGCGCCTGCACCGGGCCCGCGCCGAACAGAGCGCCCAGCTCGCGGTCGCAGCCTCAGCCGGACAGTCGCATCCGGTGATCGGATTGTGGAGCGTAGCCTTGCGCGAGGAGCTTCGCCGCGCGCTGGTGGCCGAAGACGTCAGAAAGATCGACCGCTGGACCGCGCGCTACCCGCTCGCCACCGTGACGTGGCCGGCCGAGCCGCTCGATCCGTTCTTCAACGCCAACACCATGGACGACATCGCGGAGGCCGAACGGCTGGCGACGCTGGATGGGGGGTGACATGCGTTGCCCCGGATGCTGCGCAGCATGCAATGCTGCGCTGCTGATCCGGGGCCCATGGCCGCACAATAAAGGTTTGGGTCCCGGAAAGGTTTGGGTCCCGGCTCAGCGGAGCAGCGCAAGATGCGCCGCACCGCGTCCGGGACACGATACCAACTCACGCCGGCCTAAACCCCGCTTGCGCCAGTGCCGCGCGGCCTTCGTCGGAGGCCAGCGCATCCAAAAACGCCCGCACCGCCGGACGCTGCTTGCGGGCGGTGACCAGCGCGAAATCATAATGCTCTTCGGCGAGCGGGATGAAGCCCAGGCCCGCGGCATGCGCGACCGGCGCGATGGTCATGCCCCAATCGGCGCGGCCTTGCGCGATGGCCGCGGCAACCGCGTTGTGGGACTTCGGCTGATTCCAGTAGCCATCGGGACGGGCTTCCCCAAGCAGCCGGTCGATCAGGATGCGGGTGCCCGCGCCCTGATTGCGGTTGACCATGATGCAGGCGGCATCAGCGAGCGCGGCGCGCACCGCAGCCTGCGCGCTCAATCCCTCAAACCGCGCATCGCCTGACCGAAACACGATGCCCTGCATCCGTCGCCAGCCCGGCACCAATTCAAGGCCATCGCCGAGGAACGGCGCGTTGTAGGTTTCGGACTTTTCGTCGAACAGATGGATCGGTGCGAAGTCGCATTCACCGCGTTTGGCCGCAGCCAAGCCGCCTAGGCTGCCGACCGCGATCGAGCGCACCACAAGACCGGCGCGCGCCAGCGGCGCGGTGACGAGATCAAGCCCGGTGCAATGGCTGCCGACAATCACGAGATCGGGCACCCGCACATGCGGCGTGAACAGCGTGACCTCGGCTTGCGCGCCCGCCGGCATCTGGTCGGCCAGCGCGTCGATCTTCAGGAAGCCGTCGGCCTGCGCGAACGAGGTGATGGCGCCGCTTCCCTTGCCGGAGGGATAGGCGATCAATCCCTCGGTGCCTTCGACCAGCGATACCATGACGAATTCGGTGCGGCCGAGTTCCGATGCGATCCGCACCGGGATTTTGGCCGTGACCTTCGCGTCGGATCGCGGCGGCAGGCCCGCCATCCGCCGCAGCACCGGCACGATCATGTCGTGGAAGGTGAACATCGCCGAGGTCGGGAACCCCGGCAGGATCACCACCGGCTTGCCGCCGCAGACCGCAAGACACAGCGGCTTGCCCGGCTTCAGCGCAACGCCATGGGCGATGATGCCGGGTTTTCCAAGCCGCGCGATGATGCGGTGGGATACATCGCCGGCGCCCTTCGAGGTGCCGCCGGAAAGCACCAGCATGTCGGAAGTCTCGAGCGCCCGGCGCATCGCGCCTTCAAGCTGCTCCTCATCGTCGGCAACGGCGCCGAGGAATACGGCCTCGCCGCCGTTCTCGCGGATCGCCGCGCTGACGATCGCACCATTGGTGTCGTAGATCGCGGCCGGGCGCAGCATCTCGCCGGGCTGCACCAACTCGTCACCCGTGGAGATCACCGCCACGCGCGGCCGGCGCACGACGGATACTTTCGCGATCCCGCAGGCCGCGCACATGCCGATCTCGCGCGAGCCGATCACGGTGCCGGCGCGCAGCACCGCCTCGCCGCGCGCGATGTCGGAACCGGCATAGGATACGAACTGACCGGGCGAGGCGGCGCGGCGGATGTCGATCGCGCGCCCACCCGCCGGTTGGGTACGCTCGACCATGACGACGGCGTCGGCGCCGCGCGGCAGCGGGCCGCCGGTGGCAATCGACGTCGCGGTGCCCGACAGCACCGGCCGGGCCGGCGCGGTGCCGCAGGCGATGACTTCGTCATTGAGCAGGAGCCGAACCGGCGTCGCTTCCCCCGCGGAGGCGAGATCGGCGGAACGCACCGCAAAGCCGTCGACATTGGAACGATCGAACGGCGGCACGTCGATGTCAGCCACGATATCGTGCGCCAGCGGATAGCCGAGCGCCTCCGTCAAAGACCGCTCCTCGGCAAGCGTCCCCCGCGGAAACAAGGCGGCCTCGAAACGCTTCAGCGCATCCTCGCGCGAGAGAATGGTCAGGAACTGATCCTGATCCATGCTGTCACGGCTGTTGGGCAAGGGAACCTTGGTCATGTCGGAATTCATTGCTGTCAGTCCCGCATGATATAGGCATCGACCGGCGTGCCCGCAGCGAAGCCTTCCGACCCGCCCGATACCACGAGCCATGCGTCGGCGCGGGCGATGGTCGCAAGCGAGAGATCGCCCCCCGCGAGCGGCATCCAGGTTTCATCCGCTCTCTCAAGCAGGACGATTTCAGAAACACCGACACTTGATGCGATCTTGCGCGCCAGCGGCCGCGCCTGCCTCAGTCGCCTCTCGCGCCCGGACAGCCGGTCCAGCGCGGCAAGCGCCAGCGTCCACCACGCCCCGAGCGCCTGATCCGGTGCACCCGGCAGCGCAAGAACAGGAACGTCACCGATCCTGCCAATGGCGGAGGTTCGACCAGGCCGCAGCGCGAGGCCATGCGCCACGACCTCGCCACGCTTTGCCAGCGCTGATATCACCGCATCGGTGCGGCCGACCCCGGTGCCGCCGATCGTCACCAGCAGGTCGCACGCGCCCGTATCGAGCGCTCCGGCGATCGAGGCGGCATCGCGTCCGGTGGCCTCGGAGCAGACGATTTCAGCGCCTTCGGCGCGGGCGGCTTCGGAAATCAGTTGCGCGGTCACCGCCTCACCCGAAATCGCGGGAATGTTGACGATACGCAGGCGCGGACGGCGCACGTTCAGCCTAAGCAAGCCCGCGGCGCGTGCGATCAACAGATCGCGTGGGCGAACCCTCCGGCCGGCGGCGAGGACGGGGGCACCCCCGGCGATTTCTCCACCGGCGCGGCGCACCCCCTGCCCCGGAATGGCTTCTGCCAGCACCTGGGCCATCGGACCTGCCCGATCGACGGAATCGGAGTCCACCACGCAATCACAATTGTCCGGCATCGGCTCGCCGGCTTCGACCCAGACCGGCGACGTGGAGAGCAGCAGGGGCGAATAGGACGAGGCGCCGACGAGGTCGCGGGCGCGCAAGGCCCAGCCGTCGCTGGCTGCGGCATCGCGCGACGGAAGCGGTTGCAGCGGCGGCATGTCCGCAGCCGCGCAGCCCAGGGCGTCTGCCAGCGCAAGCTCGACCGGCGCGACCGGAGCGAGGCGGTGCAGCAGCGCCGTGAGCGCCACATCGAGCGAGGTAAGCGAGGCCGGCAGGCGCTGGGTTGGAACCATGACCCGCCTATGTACTGAATCAGGCCCGAAATATACAGCGATATGCTGCGATGCAGTTCATGGGATCGGCTCGCGTTGACGGCGTCCATCGAATGAATGCAAAAAGGGCGGGCCGGCTGAGCCAAGCTCCCGGCCAACGATACGGCCGATGCGGCTGGCGTCATGGGAGGAGCGAGATGTTTACCAAGCACACGACCGTGGCTGGGGTCCTTGCCGCCACGCTGTTGTCTTCACCCTCGGCGCTCGCCCAGATCTCGGACGACGTGGTCAAGATCGGCGTTCTCACCGACATGAACGGACCGGCCTCCACCCCCACCGGGCAGGGATCGGTGACGTCAGCGCAAATGGCAGTGGACGATTTCGGCGGCAAGGTGCTGGGCAAACCGATCAGCGTGATCGTCGGCGATCATCAGGACAAGCCCGATATCGGCGCCGGCATCGCGCGGCGCTGGTATGACACCGAACAGGTCGACCTGATCGTGGACGTGCCGGTGTCGGCGGTAGGCCTCGCCGTGCAGAACATCGCTAACGAAAAGAAGCGGATGTTCATCGCGCACTCGACAGGCACCGCCGATTTCCACGGCAAGTTCTGCTCGCCCTATGCCATTCAATGGGTGTTCGACACCCGCGCGCTGGCGGTCGGTACCGCGCAGGAAGTGGTCAAGCGCGGCGGCGACAGCTGGTTCTTCCTCACCGACGATTATGCGTTCGGCCACTCCCTGGAAAAAGACGCTTCGGCCGTGATCGTCAGGAACGGCGGCAAGGTACTCGGCTCGGTTCGCCTTCCGTTTGCGACGCCTGACGTGTCGTCGTTCATCCTGCAGGCCCAGGCTTCGAAGGCAAAGATTGTCGGCATCGCCGGTGGGCCACCCAACAACGGCAATGAGATCAAGACCGCCGGCGAATTCGGGCTGCTCAAGGGCGGCCAGCAGATGGCCGGCCTGCTCGTGCTGATCACCGATATCGATGCGCTGGGTCTTCCGGCAGCGCAGGGGCTGTTGCTGACGACGTCGTTCTACTGGGACATGGACGAAAAGGCCCGTGACTGGTCGATCCGCTACTTTGCCAAAATGAAGCGGATGCCCACGATGTGGCAGGCCGGCGTTTATTCTTCCGTCATGCACTATCTCAACGCCGTCAAGGACAGCGGCACCGACGAGCCGCTCAAGGTGGCAGCGAAGATGCGCGAAAAGCCGATCGAGGATTTCTTTGCCCGCAACGGCCGGCTGCGCGAGGACAATCTGATGGTTCACGATCTCATGCTGGTGCAGGTCAAGAAGCCGGACGAGTCCAAATATCCGTGGGACTATTACACGGTCCTCGCGAAGATCTCCGGCGAGGACGCGTTCGGCCCGCCCGACCCGGCGTGTTCGATGGTGAAGAGGTGAAGTGAGCGAATGGCGAGTAGGGGAAGATTACTTACTATTCGCTATTCGCTATTCGCTATTCGCCTACTTCACCACACCGATCTCGCGGAAATACTTCATCACGCCGGGATGAATCAAATCCACACTCGGCACTGCCGCAACCGTATTGGCGGCGGTGGTTTCGCAAGCCTGCGCCAGCTTCTTGCAGAACGCGCCTTCGGCGCTGTGCAGCGTGCGCGCCAGCCGATAGGCCACCCCATCGTCGAGATCGACCCTGGTCAGAATGAAGCTCCACGATCCCATCGAATTGATCGCGGCGTTCTGGTTCGGATAGCTTCCGGCCGGAATGGTCATCGCCTTGAGAAAGGCGTGCTTGGCGCTCATCCGCGCGATCTCATTGGCGGTCGGCGCGATGAACCTGACGCCCGCGGGACTTTTCGCCAGGGTGGTGAATCCAGGATAGCCGATGCCGGCTCCCCACAGCGCCGCGACCCGTCCATCGAGCACCATCTCCGGCGCATCGCCCGCGTGATCAAGATAGATGGATTTGAAATCTTCGTCCTGCTGCAATCCGATCCCGTCCAGCATGTAACGCGACAGGATCGGAATGCCGGAACCCTTGGCGCCGAATGCAATCGGCTTGCCGACGAGATCCTGAATGGTCCGGTAGGGAGAATCGCCGCGCACCGCGAACATTCCGGCCGAGGAATAGATTGCGGTCAAAATCCTCAGATTGACGCGAGGCCGACCGATGCCTTCCAACGCCTGATAGAAAGATTCTCCGGCCACCAGCGCGAGATCGAGCTGGCCGGCTTCCAGCATCGGAATGTTCTCGCTGCTGCCTTTGGTGTTGCGCGGTTGAATCGACAAGGTCGGATCGGCGTCCGCCATGACTTCCGCAAAGGCGTTGCCATAAAGTGGAAAGCCGCCACCCTGCGTCGCGGTCCCCAAACTGATCGTGGTCTTTTGAATGGGCTTGCCTCCATCTTGCGCTGCGGCACCGCCCGCCAACAGCAGCAGCGCGCCGGCACAAACCATATGAGCGAGTTTCATCGGCGATCCTCCGGCATCCGCGTGATGGCGGAAGACCCATGCAGGAACATGGGACAAAAGGCAATGTAGGCAAATTCCCGATTGTGTGAAACCATCCCGGATGTCTGTTCCAGCGGAGTGGGCTCACCATGAAAATCTTGCGCGCGGCCGTCTTCGGCATGATTTGCCTTTTGAGCCTTGCGGGCGGCGCCTCCGCGGCCGACTATCCGAACCGTCCTGTGCGCTGGCTGATCGGCTTTTCGGCCGGCGGCCCGGTCGATGTCGTGGCGCGCATCTTGAGCCAGTGGCTGTCGGAGCATTTCGGCCAGCAATTCGTGGTGGAGAACCGCACCGGCTCCGGCGGCAATATCGCGGCGGCAAGCGCGATCAACTCGCCGCCGGACGGCTATACGCTGTTGTTCGTTGCGCCCAACAACGCGATCTCGGCCTCGCTCTACAAGCACCTGTCGTACGATTTCATCCGCGACACCGTGCCGGTCGCCAGCATCATCCAGCTGACCAACTTGCTGGTCGTCTCCAACGCCATGCCGGTCAAGACGGTTCAGGAATTCATCGACTACTGCAAGGCCAATCCGGGCAAGGTCTCCTATGCCTCGTCGGGCAACGGCACCTCGGTTCACATGTCGGCGGAATTGTTCAAGGCAATGACCGGGATCAACATGGTCCACGTGCCCTACCGCGGATCGGCGATCGCATTTCCCGATATTATTTCCAACAAGGTGCAGTTGATCTTCGACAATCTGCCGTCGGCGCTTGAACAGTCGCGTTCCGGTACCGTGCGCGCGCTCGGCGTCACTTCGCCGCAGCGCTGGCCCGGCGTGCCCGATATTCCAGCCATTGCCGAAACCGTGCCCGGATTCGAGTCGGTCGGTTTCTACGGCATCTCCGCGCCGAAGGGCACCCCGCCGGAGATCGTCGAAATTCTCAACCAGGCGGTCGGCGAAGCGCTGAAAGATCCCAAGGTGGTCGAGCGGCTGACCGCCATCGGCGGAATCCCCAAGCCGATGACGCCGGCCGAATTCGGCAGGCTCATAGAGGTCGAGACCGAAAAATGGCGCAAGGTGGTCGAGTTCGCGGGCGCCTCGGTGGATTGAGCGGAGACAGCGTCGTTCCATCACGGCGCCATTCCGGGGCTGCCAGGCGCGAACTACGGTGTGCAATTGCACATCGGAGGTCTGGTCCGGAGCCTGTCATCGGGCGGCGCAAGCGCCGACCCGTTGGGACCATCCCGGAATGACCGCAGCAAGAACCCGGCATTGCCGGAACGCCCCCCACATTGTAAGGGGTCTCCAGCACCGTTGCCTGCCGCACGAAGCGGCAGTCGCGGCGGGGCCTGTAGCTCAATGGTTAGAGCCGGCCGCTCATAACGGTCTGGTTGCAGGTTCGAGTCCTGCCGGGCCCACCAATGTTTTCAGGAGCTTTCGCCTTAGCGGGAGCACCGCACCAGAAACCGCACCAGATACGTGCGCTTTTCGTTCGCCGGTCGGCCCGCGCATGGCGATCTTCTCGACGGCATCCGACAAATAGTCAGGATGATGGTGGCCGTACGTGTTCAGCAGAACTTCTGTTGGACCTGCGATGCGAGCACGTGGACCCTCAAGCTCTGCGTCGCCCACCTGCCACTAACAAAAAATGGCGACAGCCGCGACGTCCCATTGTCACGCCGCGCGGTTCAGACCTTAGAACAACTGCGCGCCGATGGCGTCAAACACGAACGCGTGTTTCCCGTGACAGGGAATTCGGTGCGTCTGGCTTTCGAGCATCTACGAGTGCGCGCTGGAATGTTGATCAACCGCGATACGCTGGCGGATATCAAGCCATCTTTCGAAAACGACACCAATATCGTCCCCATACCTCCAGAGCAGTCGGCATTTTCCAACTGTGAGAAAGTCGTCGAACGTGATGTAGAAGTGTATCGGAAGAAGGCCCAATCCATCTGCATGCACTACGGCGTTCGTTCGGCTAACGTCGTAAGCTACAATGCGCAATTCCCGGCCACCGTCAAAGAACAGCAGGCCATCTGTGGAATGTTTGATCATGTTGCACTCCATTCGGTACGTGGCCGCGCTGGCTTTGGTACTTCAGGAACAGCATTAATCGGCGCCGAAGATATCGCTCTGTAATCGTCGCGAATATCGGAAACCGGATTTACAGTTAAATGGCCAATTTTAATAAAGCGATTTGTAAACGCCGCCGCGTCACCATCGCCAGCCGTCGCGCATCGCGTCATCAGCACGTCGAGCGCGACAGCATCACCACGACGGCAGGCGGCAAGGCAGCGCCATCACGACGACGAGTTCGCCAGCGCAATGCGACGCCTCGGACCTCGCCGCTCCACCTTGGGCAGTCACCGTGGTCGTGGTGCTAGCCGATCGGGCTCCGACGTTCAGCTAGGAATAAGTCGAAAACGCCCCCGATAGAAAACCCGACTACGCAACGGCATTTTTCGACAGCATCGGGTCCAATTTCGGAAGTCGGCGCTTTAATCCGTTAGGTCAGCTTTACCCCTGCGAACGGACATCCCGCGGCACCAAGGCCATTTCTGAAAAGTGCTCAAGGGAAGTTACCCAACTGATGCCGCCGAAAAAAAACCGCCCGAAGGCGGCTAGGCGTCTGAAAGGAGCGTGGAACTCCAGCCGCCGGTGACCAAGCGAACGTTGTCACGCAGCGAGCCAATGCCCCTTGTGAATATCGAACTTCACCGCGCCGTCGTCACGCATCTTCAATAGGAGCGATTGACAGTCGTCCTGATGCTTTATGTTCACGCGCTTCATGATTTCGAAAGCCTTCAGAGGCTTTTCGCGAAGGGCTATTAGAATCTTTTCTCGATCAGAACCAGCGACTTACCACCTCAGAACCAGCACCTTATGAGTAACCACTTTGGGAGGTTGAACAAGCTTATCCTTGGGCTGGCCCGTCCAATCACCAGCGTCACGTTCCGCCGCCCTGGTTAAAGCTTCAATTTCTGCGCGTTGAATGCTATGGGCAAATTTTCGGTACTTGACGCTACCTGGGTCGAGATCGATCCGCCCCTCTTCGATTATTCGGCCTAACACGTCCGTTACAGCCTGAGTTTCGCCGCGCGCCGCTTCCATTCTGATATTTGCCAGACGTGCGGCTCGCGTCTGGTCTACCCTCACCTCGCGACTGAAAGTGCCGGACGCCGCTCGCAAGCCGATTGAGAATGAGCTCGATCTTTACCGCCGTTTCGCCGACGCGACAGCGGCGCCGCCAAGCGAGACCAGGAAAAACCTTGAGCGAGCAGCGGAGCTGGCAAGCAAGCTACTTGAAGTCATCGAGGATTTCGGCCCCGAAGAGCACCGCGCACTGGCCGCGTGCAGTGAACAAGGCGTCGCGCTATCGGGACCGAGCTATCGCGATTGGGAATTCATAGAAGCGCGGCGGCGAAGCGGTAGCTCGGACGCACGCATCGGCGCACCAATCGCGGCGGAAGATTATCGGGATTGTATTTCCGGCAGGGTCGTAGAAATGCATCAGCTTTTCCGCAGCGGCGCGTTCGTAGACCGATGAATGCAACATTGCGATCGGCTCAACGGCCCGAAGCCCAAGAAAAGCCAGAAGAATACGGGCATGAACGGAAATTTAAACTGTGCTTCCCATCGGAGCGCACGAATTGATAACGCTCTAACCTAGATTTTATTGAAATTTTGCCATATAATTGCAACCATATACTCCCATATAATTATTAACTATTTATTTCGGGTGGGGCGTATGAACATTTGGCAACGCGCGAAACCGTCCGATGACCGAAGTTCGGTTTCGTGCGACCTATTGCAGTCCGCAATCACAGAGGCCGTCAAGAAGGCCGACCACGGTTGCGAGGCATTCGCGGGCGTGGTCATCAAGCGTGAAACCCCCAAGTCGCGTCTCGACGCGAACTGGGCCGTCCAAGGTGTTCGGTTCGGCAGAGCTGATCGGGACAAGGCCGGTCAAGCGTTGGCGACGATCGTAGAGCAGGCGCAACGCTATTTCAGTCTTGCCGAGGACGATCCTGGTCCGCACGAAAGCCCGGTGTCTAAATCCAAACGTTCAATCCGCCGTCGATCGCCGTCGCATCGTGAATAAATCGATTGCCCGTCTTCCGCGGCAGTGATGTGGGGCACATGCGAAACGCGATACAAGCGGCAATCACCGAAGGCGTCAAGAACACTGATCCAGGTTGTGAGCCTTGTGTTGGGATGATCGTGCAGCGCAGGAATCCAGAAATCGACTTTAGAAGCGAATTGGGCCATCGGCGAAATCCGGTTTGGTAGAGCCGATTGAAACAAGGCAGCCGGTCGCCGTAACCGCCATAGTTGAGTGAATGCAACGCGCCTTCAATCTTTCCAACGGCAGTCAGACAACAAAGTTGGGCGACGAAGATTAAGCACTGGCCTTCCGTAGCGGTGGTCCTCGCCAAACAAGAAGGCGCTCTCTCTGGATCGACTTTCTGATCGAAGACGCCGGCAAAACTGATGAGGCCCTAAATTCTGCGATTTATCACATCCGCAAGCTTTTTCGCAGCTAATTTCGGTAGCCTCCGCATAAGGGGCCTGAAGGCTATTTGCGAGTAAGAGGCGATGGCTTCATATCGTTCCGGATGGACGACATCGATCGGCATCTCCGGAATGTGATTCAAATTCAGATGGCTTTTTATGCGCGTTGTCAGATCGTGCCGTTCGCGTCTCACGTACAATAGCATGTTCTGTCTGTACCACACGGAGACATCCTGTCTTTGCCAAATTTGCGATCTAAACGGATCAAAGCAATGGTATCCTTGGGAATCGAACAGACTTACCCAATATGACTGCCAGCGCTCATTGATGTGTTTGAAACCTCCTTGAAAAGGGATTGCCGCGCCGAACAAAACTACGTCGCTGTGCTTTGTTAAATTCTCAATGAACTGCACAGAATACTCCGAGGCGACATGCTCTGCGACCTCAAGGCTTATGGCGACGTCGAACCGTTGGCCGAGATCAAAAGGCTTCGCCAGGTCTTGCACCGTAAAACACCGCTGGGGGATCAAAAGGCGGCTTTGATCAGTCCATGCGCCGTCAACCCCGCAAATTGAGCGCACACCGGATGACTCGAAACAAGCAAGCCAACGCCCGTCCCCGCAACCAACGTCCAATACAGAACTAACTTCAATGATCGATTTTAGAAGCGGGACAATAACGTTGGCGGAGGCGATAGTTTGGTCGCCATGGGTCTTGTGCCACTCAAAGTCATACATACGATCACCTCCAGAAAAAGTGCGGAGTTGGTGATAGTAATAATAGATGTCGCGGCCACGAGCTGTTTGGGACACTCATTTACGCCGTTTACGGCGTTGGGAGTCAATATGAACAGCGACTTAGCGCTTCCGGTGGTTGCCGCGCCGGCTCCGTCGGAACGCGCCGGGTGGAGGCGGGTTGGCGAGAGTCGGTTCGCATCCAAGGAGAGTTGCGGACCAATTGGCGAAATTGCGCGAGGTTGTACGTCGTAGCGGGGCAGGCGCCAAGCGGCGAATGGATCATCACAGTGGAAATGACGGTGGCGCTGTGCGCACTCCTGCGCGATCCGCTGCCCATGCAACAGCGTTCCGGTGCGTTTGAGACATTTTCGCGAAGAAAGTGAATCCGCCGGGACGGCATAAGGTTTAATCTAGGGCCGCTTGTGGGGGTAATTGTCTTGTAATGAAATCTGTCCTGCATGCTGTGTCGGATCGAGCGGGACTTTTATTAGGAGAGTGTAGTAGCAGGGCGAGCACTCGAAAGCGCAAATATCGCGGAAGATCGGCCGGAGGGATTGCGGCGCGAACGACATCGGCCGATCGCAGTGAGGACATCTTGGTGTGGACATTGGGACCGAAGCGAATTAACCGGGATGAGATTTCCCATCGAAAACGCGGATAGCCGCGCAAGGTTCCAAACACCCATCAAAAAGATCACTTGCCTTTGTTTCCATGCCCGAAGAGGACGTTCCGCGACTCTCCGCTGACGCGCCCTTCCGATCCATCGGGAACGTTAAAGCCGATTGCCAGCCCTTTCAGGCGGCTTTTCGCGCGTCACCGTCGGTCCCAAGTGGACGCCCGGGCGCTGCTCGCTGAAAGCGGAATGGCTTTTGACGGCCGCCATTTTTCAGGCAATTTTGAATCGAACGACTCGTTTCTATCTTTTGATGTATGCAGCTGGACGCCGAACTCACGCTGAGATATTGCGTCAGGAATTGCACAGGGCTGGCGCAAACATCACGCTTGGACGTTTGATGTCTGCCGTCGCGAGCTATCCCCTGTATAAACTGCAGACGTCTTTACGAAATCAAGCGGCGGCTATTCTATTGATGAGAACGCCTTCCTGAAATCTTGCGGTTGCTCAGCGACGCAATAGGTGTCCGGGAAGAACCGCCGCTTGATTTCGTCGGCCTGCCGGATGGCGAGGGACAAAATCATGAGCGTCGGGTTAGCATGGCCGCTCGTCGGAAAAATCGAGCTGCCCGCGACGAACAGATTGCCAACACCGTGGACCTTGCCCTGCCTGTCGACGACCCCGGTTCGCGGGTCATCAGACATGCGGGTCGTTCCGAAGATGTGCGCCATGTCGACCAGCACGGCATCGTCCGGCCGATCCTGCATGATCCATTCGTCGAGAACCGGCGCAGGCATGCCGGCTTTCGGCAACTCATCATGAAGGAGCTGCCCGATCGCGGCCACGCTGCGGCGCTCATTCGCTGAAATCCGCCAATGCGCGGTGACGCGCCGCAATCCGAGGGCATCCTTGCTTTCGGAGAGAACGAGACAATTTTCGCGATCCGGCGGCTGTTCAACGATGACATGGATGCCCATCCGGTCCAGCCGATGCGGCACGCGCATGCTCAGAAACTCGCGGACAACGAAGCCAGGATTGATCGCCATCAGCAGGTTGACAGTTTTCCGCTTCAGACGCTCCGGGAAGACCGGACTGTAAAACAGTTTGATGGCAAATCCCTTAGCGAGAAGCGGCAAGCTGCAGACCATGAGCCAGAGGTCGCCACCGAGATTTGTGGTCTGGAACGTCAAGAGGCGTTTGACGGCTCCGAACGGATCCCGCGGGGAAATTTCTGGCAGCACGTACACGGCCGTATTGAGCAGCTTCATCTGGGCCTGGACGGACGGGGAGAGAGCCAGGCCGTGCATGTACATGATGCTGTCGTTTTTCGTAACGATCGAGTAGAAGCCAAGGTACTTGGCGCGCTTGACATCGCTTTTCTTGAAATAGCCGATGCGCCCGCCGGGATGATCCATCAGATATCGGCCGACATTGTCGTAAGTGTTGCCGAGACCGTTCTTCTGCTGTCGATTGGAATTCAGCAGGATGCGCGCATTTTCAATGCCGCCCGCCGCGAGGACAAAAACCTTCGCCCTCACATGCGACTTCACACCATCGATCGTGCTGATTTCGAGACCTGTGAGCCCGTTCCCTTCCGCATTGGTGTCGACATGCAGGACCGTGGCGTTGATCAGCGTGCGGACGTTGTCGGCGCGCTGCGCTCTGAATTCGTCGGCCAGATTCATGACCGAGACGGCGACCAGGCGCGAGCGGGCAAACTGCCAGAAAAACGACCGCAGCTTCGTGCTGTCCAGCGGTGGCCTTTTGATGTTCTTGCCGATCAGCGGCCACAGTTTTTCATCGTATATGTTGGGGCCGAGATTCAGGACCTCGGCCGCGCGTTCGATATAGGGCTCGAGGCTGGCTCGGCTGAACGGCCAGCCCGAATTCGGCACCCAGTCGCGCTTGGCAAAATCTATATCGTCGAAGGTCGCTGATTTTCCGCCCCAACAGGCCGTCGAGCCGCCGAGCCCCCGGCCGCGAACGCCATAGGGCTGAACGTCTGGATCGAACCAGGGCATGCTTTTCTGGTGAAACGTCCTGCGGAAGTTTAAGGCTGCCTCCCCTCTCGGATCGTTCACCCATTCAAGGCGATCGAGTTCGGCATGGACGGGACTCTCGCCATCGACACCGCTCTCAAGAATGAGGACATGCACCCCGGTGTTCATGAACTCGCGGGCGATGGTCAAACCGGCCGCGCCACCGCCGATGATCGCGACGTCCGCCTCGAACAGCGAGCCGGCCGGTTGGGTTTCCAAATTCTCGATCCTTGTTCCCGCCCCGCGTCGCGGCGATGATCGCCAGTATCGAACCGCGCTGCCGATGCCTTCATCGACCAGACGCTGCCGGCCTGACGCGGGCTGCCACCCCAGTCGGGCGCGCGCATGGTCGGAATTGAAAGCCGCTTTCTGGGTGCGGCTTTCCCAGTCAAAATAGTAGGGCATGCGCGCACGATCGGGATGACGCGTCGCGGCCTTAACGAACCATTTGATCAGGTCAGCGAGGAAGAATTTCCATATCGGGCGATGGACGACGTTGAGGGGTTTGCCTGTCTGCTTTTGCAGCTCGTCCAGATAGTCGCGCGCCGTCAGCAGGGGACGATCGACAAGGTTGAAGGATTCGCCTTCGATGCCGTCAACTTGGAGCGCGCGCACCATTGCGGCAGCGACGTCCGACACGAAGACGAGCGGCAAGGCATTGGTCCCTTCTCCCCACACCTCACAAAGGTCGCCCGAGAAGCGCCCGACAGCTCCGTGAAAAGGAGTCCCTCCTGGACCGATCACAATGCCGGGGCGGACGATGACCAGCGGCAATTGCTGCTGCTTGTGCATCTCTGTGAGGATCTGCTCGGCCGCAGCCTTCGAACGCGCGTAGTAGTTGCGCCGCTTGAGATTGCGGTCGAACGGCGTCTTCTCCGTGATTGTTCCTGCCTTGGAGCCCGCATAGTAGGAATCGATGGTGCCGGCGAAGACCAGCCGCCTCACGTTGTGAGCGATGCAGAGTTCTCCGATCTTGCGCGTCGGCTCGACGTTGTTGCGCCAAAATTCGTTCCAAGTCGAACCCCAGACATGGGCGAGATGGACAACGGAGTCGACGTTGCGAAAGGCGGCCTCGAGGTCCGTTTCGTTGAGGATATCGCCGCGGACGATTTCCAGACGATCGTTCTGAATGGAGGCCAGCGCCGCCGCAGGTCCTCGCACCATAACGCGAACACGATAACCCGCCGCGAGGAGATATGAGACGAGCATCTGGCCGATGAAGCCCGCGCCGCCTAGCACCAACACCGTCTCTTCGAAAAGCCGTTCCATGGAAGCTTAGCCATTCAATTGGGAGGCAGCCTAGACGACCGGCGAAATCGCTGGCGCCGCGATAAGATTTTTCTCGCCCTTTGTAATTATCGCGCCTCCAAGTCAATCCCCCGTTTCTTGCAAACAAAGCTCCACTTGACATTTAATACATAAAAATGGTGCACTGCAAACGTAGAATTTAATTTGGAGCAATTCAATGGACCAAATTATTGATCGAGTTATGAATTCTACGGAAATTGGCACCATTCTGGATAATAAAAGGCGAGAAGAAATTAGAGCGAAAATTGCCAATTATATTGGAACGCTTTCATCAGCCGGGAAAAGCGATGCCAATGAACTTATCGAATGCGGCTTGGCTTACTTGCGTGCATTGCACGAAGCGCCAGATTCTCGCTACACTGGCTGTTAAACTTCGGTTCGTGCCCCGTCTATTGAGACTGATGCATTAGCCAACGGTGTGTCTTCCGGCGTTCAAACGAACTCCTCGGATGGGTGAACCAATGCCGCTGGCCATTCCTGGATACCACGTTGTACGCAATAGCAGCGCGTTGCCAGTTGCGATCAACCGCATTGCCTTCGAAACGCCCTTCTTCGTGGTAAGGCCGCGACCGGTCATCTCCGAACCGACCGGCACGTCGATAGTGGCGGCAGAGGATCCCGGACCGAGCGAGCGGGCACGAATCAGCACCTCGCCATTGCTGCGCGATGCGATGTGGCGTGACGCCGCGCGACCAACGGGCGAAAGGCGGATGGGATCGGCTGATAGGTTGCCCCAGACATCGGTCCCTCAATCGTTCGGAACATCCAGAAAGTTAGCGCCCTTCCGGCGCTGTTTCGGCGATCCTGGTCAGGTCTACCACTTGTTCGGGCGGAGCGCCGTTAGCCTCCCTCGTTTAAGTGATGCGCAAACAGCCGACAAGAACAACTACTCCAGCGTCGACAGGCGCGCTTATTTGAGCCCAATCACGCAGGCGATCGCGTCGATATTGACTTCGCTCAAGTTCTCGAATGGGTTTTGCCGTGAGCCTCGTACTCTGAATTGACGCGCCGGTTGTTTACCGCAATGCCTCTGGAGGCCACAGTTTCCCTATTCTTGCCCGCGAGAAGATTAAGGAAATTCAAGTATTGGAAGCTACCCCTCACAAGATAAGTGGTCGCACAGCCGCCGTGGCGACGACTCTCATTGCGTCGAAATTGGTCGCGCGTTGTCTTGATCTCACGACAATGGTGGTTCTTGGACGTCTTTTGTCACCGGCGGATTTTGGTCTGGTCGCGATCGCGATGTCCGTTGTGATGGTTGTCGAGGCCATTCTGGATTTACCGCTGGGCCAGGCAGTCGTTCGGCTGCCGGAGGTGACGAAATCTCATTATGATACCGCGTTCACGATCGGCTTTTTGCGGGGGACAGCGGTGGCGTTGATCCTGTTCTCCTTGTCCTGGCCGCTGGCCAAAATCTATGGAGATCATCGCTTAATCGGGCTGGTCTGCGCACTTGCGATCTCACCTGCAGCGCGCAGTCTGCTCAGCGCAGGATTGATCGAGCATTCGAGGAACCTCGATGTCAAAGGTTTTGTCCTGTGTGAATTCGCTGGAAAGTGCGCGAGCTTTATGGTTTCGGTCGGTCTGGCATGGGTGACCGGGAGCTATTGGGCAATTGCGGCCGGCACGATCGCTTTTCCTGTCGTCTTGGACATTGTGTCCTACGTGGTCGCGCCCTACCGGCCGAAGTTTACGCTTCGGGAATGGCACGAATTCGCAGGGTTTATCGGATGGTCCACCGCCGCTCAGGCGGTGAACGCCTTCAATTGGCAGATGGATCAACTGATACTTGGCCGCCTGATTAGCCGTCCCGAACTGGGCCGGTTTTCCATGGCCTCCAATCTGGCCATCCTTCCAACGCAACTGATCGTGTTGCAGATCATCGGTCCTCTCATGAATGCTTTTTCGCTGATCAGAAATGACAGTCGCAGGCTGGTGGCAGCCTATCGGAATAGTGCGACGACAGTCGTTGCGGTTGGACTGCCGATGATGGTCGGGATAAGCCTGATTGCCGAACCCATGATCCGGCTGATTCTTGGTGGACAATGGCTTGAGGCCGCTCCCATTCTGCGCCTGCTTTCTCTTGCCTTAGTGCCTTCGCTATTCGCCGCTGCGCTTGCACCGCTATCCATGACACTTGGCAAGACAAGAATTTTTCTTCGGCTCAACTTGATTGAATTCGCCGTTAAGCTACCGATCGTTCTGATCGGCGCGCTATATTACGGAATTGCCGGTGTTCTCGCGGCACGTTTGATAACCGCGATACTCGTGGCCGGATGTTCGATGTTCGCGGTTCGCGAGCTAATCGGGCTGCCGATACGCACTCAAGTGTTCGGTCCGTGGCGATCGATGCTGAGCTGCGTTTTTATGGCGTTGGCGGTCATGCCGTTCCACGATTGGCTATCAGGAACAAGAGTCTATGGCCCGTTGGTGTTTGGCTTGGCGGTGGTCGTCAGCGTTGCCGCATTGGTCTATGCAAGCTCGATCTTTATACTGTGGCGCCTTGCGGGCTGTCCGGATGGATTTGAGTCAAAGGTCGTTGGTTTCCTGCGCAGCCAGTCAAAACGGATCATCTAAGTCAGCTGCTGAAAGCAAATCACTAAACCTACCTTGGCACAAACGGCCAACCTGCTCTCCCCGATCATTCCCTTTGATCGATAATTTCGATCAAGCCCATGCCAATTATCTGATAAAACGAGACCATCTTCCCGGCAAAAAGGATAGCCGGCTTTGGAGCGGATACGCAATGAGCTCGTAAGCCAGCCTCAACGAGTGCCTGAAGCGCTCGGTCCAGATCGCTCGTCGAATAACACAGGTGATAAATCAAACCATCGCTATGTCTGGAAAGTAAGTAATCCAGGGGACCCTTGCCGTCCCCCCGACTAACAATCTCAACCGCCGGCATCGACCGGTGCTCGCACATTGTTAATCGAACGTTCTGCAGGGGATCAAAGATGGTTTCACCAGCATGATAGCCGAGCCCAAGTAGAAAGTTTTTTGCTGGGTCGGGCGTTTGCGCGGCCAGACCCAAGTGATGAAACCTGAAACCAAAAAGATTTTCCATTTCATTAATCACAATGAAGCTCGGCACCCAGTTCCGGGCCGCCACACCAGGCATTGAATTAGCGCTTCGAACCCGCCTGCAAAGACTGAAATCCTATTCGGCTAGTTTTCGCTCAATTGCATCGACCAGATCTCCGACAGTCCGCATCTCGTCGATTTCGCTCGTATGAAAAGTAACCCCCAGCTGCATTTCAATCGCCAACAGCAAGTTGACGTGCGCGGTGCTGTCCCATCCGGAGACATCTTCCGCCGTTGTCGATCCGGCAATAACTAGATTTTCATTCCGAAAGACTTCACGAAATATCTTCGTGAGCTCGGCATAGATCTGTTCCCTGGACATGTGCAATGAATACCTCGATGTGATGCCGGCATTTCTCAATTTGGGGTAAGTCCATACACCAAACCGTTGGCGAAGATTCATCGCTAGCGCTGCCGCAAAGGGGCAGAAAACCAAGCTTTCCGTAGTGGTTCGATACCATTTTATTCTTGCTGGTGGATCGATACTCGCCAACCAGCCGCCTAATTCCCATTTTCATCGCGCATTTGCTCAATGCTTCAAGCGACGCTGCTTCAACCCCTCGGCCAAGGACTCGGCAACTCATCAGCCAAGTGTCTATAAAAAGGGTGTCGTCCGGCCAACACTCGTCCGGTCGCGCTATAATTACAGAGATTATACCATTATCGCCAAATTTATCTTTCAATCGAAACTGAAGCAGCAACGACCGCGGATCTTGCGCCAGACGGTTGACCTCCTGCTCCGTGTATTTCACTGCGCGGAGATTAAATTGATTCGTCTTATTCGTGAGCTGGGTCACGCGCCCAATGTTGATTTTCGAAACAGGCCCAACCTCGAGTCTCATCTTCAGACTCTTCAGGAATCCTTCGATGTCCGTGGCTTGGCTCAACCCTTGCTGCCTGATGGAATTAGCGCTGTAAAGACTGGCGCGTTCTCTGTCCTCCTGGGAAAAGCTTGCGGCTTCAAAATACCCCGCATCACTCAGATATGATGCATAGTGGGCTACATCGCGCGGAAGTTCCGGAACCGCCACCATTGGCAGCTCTCGCCGTATAATGTCTCGCTCGGCAGGGTTATCATCGACGAAGACAAGGCTATCGAGCCCTATGTTCAATTCCGCCGCTATCCGGCGTATATTGGTTGCTTTATCATCCCAATTCGCGACAAACGACGCGACGTCTTCCCGTCGCAACACCATGTCGGGATGATTGACGAATGCACCCTCGGCAACGGCGGTGTCATTCTTCGAACAAACCGCCAAAATAATTCCACGCCGGTTAAGGAGCAGCAGGTATTTTTGCAAATCGACGTATGCCTCGCCAGCCGCACTTCCTTGCCCCAGTACTATCCCCTCGATACCATCATCGCCAAGAACCCCACCCCACAGCGTGTTATCAAGGTCCAGCACTATTGCTTTTTTGGACAATCCGTAAACTGCCGCTATTACTCTCGCGAGCAAGTCGCCGTACCACGGCGCCAGAATTGGGCTCACAAGTTGCTTCGCCTGATGCCAACGTACCAGATCCACTATATTCACGCGGCCCTTTATGGCGGCCTGCAGATCGATATCGAGGAGAAGAACCCTCTCTCGCGAAGCTGCTTCGCGCAACCGGGTATTGTACCGTTCAATTACATTGTAGGGCGTGCCGGGAAGCAAACCTTCGTACGATCCGAACATCTGGTAGTGCGTGTTGAGCAACGTCTGCTGAACAATGGTGGCTTTGAAGTTACGCCTTGCGTGTTGCCAGATTTCAACAAGTTCCGAGATTTTCGCGTCGACGGCGGACATAACCTCGCCATGACTTGCATCCAACGCAATCTCAATGTTGAGATCATGGATATCTGTCGCGATAACAATAACGTTCGGCGCAAAGGCCTGCAAACCTGGATCTGGCTCAAAGAGCTCGGTGCGGTAGAGTCCATATTGGCCGACGAACAAATTCGCCTTGAAGCCTCTTCTAAGAGAACCCACAATGATGCCGCCCGTCAGGTGAGACATTGTGTGTGATGAGAGAAGGGCAACGTTCACAGCTGGACCGCACTCGACTTCGTTGTCCGTGGTCCGCCCTGGAATTAGGTTTTCTATCCTTTCTGCGAGGGCGTTGGTCTTAATGAAATCAAGCCGACATTGAGAGAGATATTTGAGTTTAGCTATTTGCTGATCTCGAGGCGCATCATCCAGTTCCTTCAGTTGCGAAGCGAAGGTCCCACAGAGCGGAAGCCAATGATGAAATTCCATGAGAGACCTTTCAGAAACGAAAATAGATAAACTCCGAAGGCGCATTCGACATCAGCTTGGCCACGCTTATAAACGCCAGGATACCGATAAAAAACGAATATCTGAAGTTCGGACGCCATCGCAGTTCTGACAGAGATAGTCTCCCAAAAATACCTTCAGGCTTCGTTGATTTTGTCGTTAGGGCCGTCTCATAGTCTCTCATCAGCTCGTAGATGTTCGGAGCAATCATAACGAGCACCAACAGCGGGCCGATAAGCATTAGCGGATCAGAATAGAGAAACATCTGCTTTCCAACTTTCAACTCCAATACACCCACCAAAGTACCGATCACCGGAAGATTTGCCACGCCTTGGGGGACCACTATGCCGTTGGCTCCAAACATGCAGGAGAACATGTGGAATGCAGCAGTTGCGCTCACCGACCGAAATAGCACCATGCTCAGGACAACGCAGACTAGTGTAAGCCCGATTGCCAATGGACGCCCAGGCGGAAACTTTAACGAACCAGCAGGCCACGTTCGTAACTTTATTTCCCGCCACGAATGAAAGATAACAATGTATGTGCCGTGCAGCGCACCGAACAGGACGAACTGATAACCGGCTCCATGCCAAATGCCCGAAATCGACATTGATAGCATAACAGGCACCAGAACCAGCGAAACAAACGCTCCCAACGTGGTACGGCCAGGTTGAACCAACGGCAATTTTTGACGAATCCGCCACCTACTCCAAGAAAAAACGATCGGATTATATATGTATGACGTGATGAAACGGGTCAGCGTCATGTGCCAACGCTGCCAAAATTCTACGATGTTCGTTGACTTAAATGGCGACGAAAAATTTTGCGGCAGACGTATACCAAACAGCAATCCAGCGCCGATCGCCATGTCCGAATAGCCGGAGAAGTCGAAGTAAAGTTGAAGGGTATAAGCAAACGCGCCGATCCAGGAATCGATCGCAGTCAACGGCTGATTGTTCGCTGCCGCGTCAAATACCGGCTTTGCAAAGCGCGCGAGGAAGTCGGCAATAGCAACTTTCTTAAAGAGCCCCACCAGGAAGATCGTTGCGCCCAGCGCGAGCAGAAGCGGCTGCGGCCTGAAAATCCGCATCGATTGGAGTTGCGGAATGATTTCCTTGTGATGGGTGATGGGTCCTGCAATCAAGTGCGGGAAAAATGTTACGAACGCCGCATAATTCAAAAAGCTGCTCTCTTTCACGAGCCCGGCACGACAGTCGACAAGATAGGCAATCTGCTGGAACGTGAAAAACGATATCGCCAACGGAAGTATGACGGTAGGAACGGTCCAGCTAAGACCTGCAACGTCGGAAATGACCTGCCCCAAAAAGCCGACATATTTATAATAGCCGAGGAGGATGATGTTTCCGGCAACGCCCGCGCTAAGCCAGCCCCGGGACCCACCAGCGCGAAGTATTTCGCCAATCAAGAAATTGAACGAGACCGAACACAATAGAAGGGGAACGTAAGAGATATTCCACCAACCATAGAAGAACAGCGAAACGCCGGTGAGCCACAGGATGGCGGCGCGATGAAATCCCATAACGCCAAAGCAGAAGAAAACGAGCAAAGAAATAGGTAAAAGGGCAAGAAGAAACTCGGGAGAGTTGAACAGCATTTGATCTATCCGCTCACGTGCCCCTAATTGCGAAGCCGGCCATCGCGGTCATGAAGCGTCTTACCGCAGACCAACGCAAGTGAACAGCATCGAAGAAATCCAATTCGGAAAACGATTTGTTCTCGCTCGCATCCCAAACCCGCACACTCGACTTCTTCAGGGCCTCTGACAGGCGGGATCGCACTTCATTGAGAATTCGGCGGTCCGGGTCGAACTTCGAAAGCCATTGAGGGTTGATTGGCGTTAGAACAAGTATCGTCTCAATCTCGTGACTGGAGAAATACTGGGCGAGGTCTTTTAGGGCGACGAAACACTCCTGCTTGAGATTCGTGACAGGACCATAGGTCAGGTCGCGAGTTTGAGCGGTATCAATGGGGCCATCACCATATCTGGTTAATACCAGGCCGCGGTTTAAGTCATTCGGGCCGCTTCTGTACGCTTTAACTACGCTTGCATTTCTTATAAACGGCACGGGATCGATGTTCTTCAAATACAACTCCCATCCGTGCGTCCGCGAAAAGATCGCCTGATCGGCATCTGGTTTCGAAAACACCTGCTCTTCCGAACTGAGGCAGCCCTCGAAATCTTGAGGCGACACAATGATAACCGCGCGAACCGGATATTGGAATTTTTGTTTGGTCAGAAAATACCTTGCAACGAATGCCGTTTGACTTAAGCGCATGCCACAAAATCCTAAATTGTATGGATTTTTCGCCAAACCCGATTCAATGGCCTGCCCGCCGTCAAAATGCCGCCATGCGACCGAGGAACCAAATACCAATAGATCAGGAGTGGATGATCGAAGCTCATAGCTCATCCAGTGGATCTTTTCGTCGAAACACAAATTGTTCGTGACGATCGGCGGTGGGAGATTGCCATTCGCCCGCAACAGCAAGAGACCGCTCAAGAAAAGAGCATAACAACCCAATACGGTTCCAAGACATACCAGAAAGTAGGTCGAGGTGGATTTCCATTGCTCTTTGGGCATACCGCTTCGACTTCACGGTTGGAATAGCTGCGGTCGTGCGTTCGGCAAGTCACGACCCGCACCGCGGCAACGGGCGAAAACTGGCGCGCAGACCGATTTAATCCCGAGATAATGCGGGCACGCCCGCCTTCAATTAAAAGAAGGCGTTTGATTGCGCGGTACGAACCCATGCATTACCTTCGGAACAATTAAACTCTATTAAATAGTAACCTGATTGGCATTAAATTCAACAGAAGAATTACCTGGCAGTGGCGATTATTGGTTTTCAGCTTGTTCCAAGTTAATCTAAAAGGCTAATTCGGCGCACGGCCTGAGATATTGGTCGAACGAGGTCGATGTAGGCCGTAAGGCGCTCAAAGGCTGGGTCGGTTATGTTTGTCGTCGCCCCCCGTGGCGATCGTGAACTGCGTTTTTATGGCGTTGGCGGTCATGCCGTTCCTCGATAGGCTGTCAGGAATAAAAGGTCATGGCCCGTTGGTGCTTGGTGATTTCTGATCGAGCTTTGGCGGAGAGCAACATTGGCACGCACGTATGGTAGCCGCAAACGCATTTTGGTCACCGGTGGTGCCGGATTTCTCGGATCGCATTTGATCGACCGCCTACTCGGTGAAGGTCACGAGGTCCTTTGCGTTGATAATTTATTCACGGGAACCAAGCAAAATATTGAACATCTCCATTCAAATTCGCGCTTCGAATTCTTACGACACGACGTCACGTTTCCTCTGTTCGTTGAGGTCGATGAGATCTACAATCTTGCTTGCCCGGCATCGCCGATCCAATACCAGCACGATCCTGTACAGACGACCAAAACGTCAGTCCACGGCGCGATCAACATGTTGGGCCTGGCCAAACGGCTCAAGTGTCGGATCCTGCAAGCCTCAACAAGCGAGGTGTATGGCGATCCCGCGGTTCATCCGCAGACCGAGGATTATTGGGGGCACGTGAACCCAATAGGGCCTCGATCCTGCTATGATGAAGGAAAGCGGTGCGCCGAAACCTTGTTCTTTGACTACCATCGACAAGGTGGCCTTGAAATCAAAGTTGCTCGTATTTTCAACACTTACGGCCCCCGCATGCACAGGGCCGATGGTCGAGTGGTCTCCAATTTCATTATTCAGGCGCTCAGCGGAAAACCGATCACGCTGTACGGTGACGGCAATCAAACGCGTTCATTTTGTTACGTGGATGACTTAATAGATGGTCTTGTTCGGCTGATGGATAGTCCGGCTTCGTTTACTGGACCGGTCAATTTGGGCAACCCTATAGAGTTCACGATGCGAGAGCTTGCTGAACATATCCTCATTGAAACGGACTCGTCCTCGACTTTTGTTAATCAGGAGTTGCCCCAGGATGACCCAAAACAGCGCCAGCCGGATATCTCTTTAGCGAAGGCTCGTCTTGGTTGGGAACCAAAGGTGAAATTGGCCGACGGACTCAAGCCAACCGTTGCATTCTTTCGGAGGCAGAACGATCCTACGGTGATACGGGGGTGACCGAACGTCCGAGTGTGCTCCTCGACCGAGTTCCCCGCATTGCGGAAGCCATCTGACCGCCTTCCAGGATCAGGCAGGTGATTTACCCGCCTTTGCGAACGACCACGGAGGCCCGCTGCAGCTAACAACGCGTGGAGGCGCACGATGCCAAAGAGACTTAATCGAAATAGACGGGTCGATGCCCCTCATGTTCGGCTTTATCATTGGCTGCTCAATTCGTCCGCTTACCTGTCATTGAGCTCTCAGGCTAGAGCTGTCCTCGTCGAAATCGCACAGGCTTACAACGGTACGAAGAATGGCCGAATAGGACTTTCCGTCCGCCGCGCTTCGGAGAGATGCAATATTGCTCGCCGTACGGCTGATGGCGAAGTCGATAGATTTATGCCCTCGTGCATGCATAAGTAGGATTAGGCCGCAACTGCTTGGTCACGCTCGATTAAGAGAAAAAATCCACCTTATTTGGGCGAGTTCGTGACACAAATTCCGGGACGCACGCCCCGGTCGCCAGCGACGCTCTTTGATGAGCAATTGATCATTAGCAAAAACCCATATAAAAGCAGTTGGAAGAGGTCAGTTGAGTGTAACAAAGGTTGGGTGGAGATAGGGTCGAAGGGAGTGCTGCATGGCGCACCAAGATGACGCGTGCTTCTTCACGATCAGCAATGAGGCATACTTTCCCGGCGTTGTCGCCCTGATCAACTCGCTCGTGCTGACCGGGCATGACTACCCGATCGTCGTCGGAGACTGCGGTCTGACCGAGCAGCAGCAGGCGGTGCTGCTCGGATACGGACGGTGTCGTCTGTTCAAGCTCGATCCGAATATGGTGCAGAACCCGCTGCAGTATAAGGCCTTTGCACATCTCGCTCACGCGGACGGCGTCGCGGTGATCATCGACTCCGACATGATCGTGACCGGCAGCCTTGAGCCTATAATTGAAAGGGCCCGCAACGGGAAGCTGTGCGCCTTCGCGAACCCGGGTGACCGCCGCTGGTTCTCGGAGTGGCAAGACATCTTCGGGCTGAGCACTGCGCCGCGCCGGCAGACTTACATCTGCACCGGCTTCCAAGCCTTCTCGGTCTCGCACTGGCCGAAACTGCTTGAGCAGTGGTGGAACGCATGTCGCGCGATCCACTCGCACCCGACGTACCAGGAGACGGGCGATATGTCGTTACCCACCGCGCAGGGCGACCAGGACGCGCTGAACGCGTTACTAATGAGCGAGTACCCGAGCGAGGCTGTCTTTCTCGAACGATTCGATGGCCAAGTGCACCGTCTCTCCCTGCGCGACGTTAAGACGCTCGACGTGGGTACGCTTGCGTGCGAGTTCCAGGGAGACAGACCGCTCATCTTGCATGCCTCGTGCATGCCGAAGCCCTGGATGCGAAAGGGCGCGGCGCGCAACACGTATTTCGTATTTCTCCACCGCCTGCTGACCGGACCCGATCTGCAGATTAGGCCGCCGGCCTCCATGCTTGATGGATTCCTATCGCCCGGCGTCTCCGGCTGGATCTTGCGTCATCGGCATTTCCTGTCGAACATGGGTTTAATCGCGCTCGCGATTTCCTATTGTCCGCACCGATTCAAAATGGCGGCCCGGCAGGCCAAGGCCACCATGAAGCAGCAGTTGGCCCAATGGCGGCAGCCGGTTCGCGGCAGGCGAAGCGTCTAATTCGCCTTATTCGAACGTGGGCGCCGCCTCCCCGCCATGGTTGGCGTCCATGTTCAGTGCTAGCCGGCCCCTCAGGAAATTGGAGAACCTGGGGCGAGTTTGGTTTCAAGTTGCCCTCGCGGCAACTATGTCCAAATGGTCAATATCTGCGGTCCATTCCCTAACCGCTTTATTGTGTTCTATATCAAACTTTCTTCCATCGGATAAATTGGGAAGAACGCTCCGCAACTTCGTTGCACGTGTTCCTTCGGATGCAAGACCCCCAAGTCTCTCACATACCAAAGTCCATGAATAGCGGGCAGCGCGTCCTCACAAAGTGGGCAGTCCAAGATCAGTCGCCTCACGGCGGTCTCAACACCGGCCTCGTTGACGTTGCCCCAAGTTTTATCCAGCGGTGAGTTCGCTCCTGCGTGTTCTCGTCCTCCAGCGTCTTCAGCAGCTTGGCCTCCGAGAAATCCATCCCGCCGAACTTCGCTTTCCATTTGTAGATACTGG
>Ga0073928_10001729_pt1 | contig 40551 bp, 28 predicted proteins | sample PaiPotPPA55metaG_FD_76969 | JGI IMG/M metagenome (GOLD analysis project Ga0073928, IMG submission 76969) | Iron sulfur acid spring bacterial and archeal communities from Banff, Canada, to study Microbial Dark Matter (Phase II) - Paint Pots PPA... ... | reverse complement strand
GCCGGCACCATGGGCGGCGGCATCGCGATGAATTTCGCCAATGCCGGCATCCCGGTCACGGTGCTCGAGACGACCCAGGCGGCGCTCGACAAGGGCCTCTCCACGGTAAAGAAGAACTACGAGAACACCCTGAAGAAGGGGCGGCTGAGTCAGGTCGAATTCGACAAGCGCATCAAACACATCACCGGCACTCTGTCGTACGACGACATCAAGACGGCCGACCTCGTCATCGAGGCCGTGTTCGAGGATATGCAGGTCAAGAAACAGGTGTTCGAGAAGCTGGACAAAGCCGCGAAGAGCGGAGCCATCCTCGCGTCGAATACCTCGACCTTGGATTTGAACAAGATCGCGGATTTCACGCAGCGCCCGCAAGATGTGATCGGTCTGCATTTTTTCAGTCCGGCGAATGTGAGCAAGCTGCTCGAGATCGTGCGCGGCGCCAGGAGCGCCAAGGATGTGGTCGCCACCAGCATGGCCGTGTCCAAGCAAATCAAGAAAGTCGGCGTCATCTCCGGCGTATGCGACGGATTCATCGGCAACCGGATGATGAACGCCTACTTCCGCCAGATGGAGCTGCTGCTGGATGCGGGCGCACTGCCTCAGCAAATCGACAAGGCGATGGAGAAATTCGGATTCGCCATGGGGCCCTTTCGAGTCAGCGATCTCGCCGGAAACGACATACTTTGGTACATACGCAAACGCATGTACGTCGAGTATCCGCACCTCGTATTCTCCAAGACTCCGGATCGCATCTGCGAGCTGGGGCGATTCGGCCAAAAGACCGGGGCCGGCTGGTACGACTACAAGCCCGGTGACCGCGCGCCGATCCCGTCCGAGCTCGTCGACAAAATCGTACTCGAAGAGTCGGCCCGCTTAAGGATCTCGCGGCGCAAGGTCGGCGACGAAGAGATCGTGCAGCGCGCGCTGTATTCCTTGATCAATGAAGGTGCGCGGATCCTCGAGGAGGGTATCGCGCTGCGCGCGTCGGACATCGATGTCGTGTATTTGACGGGATATGGTTTTCCCGACTTTCGCGGCGGGCCGTTGTTCTACGCGGATATGGTCGGCCTACCCAACATCCTGCGCACGATGCGCGAATTCGCGAGGGGCTACCAGCCGGACGCCTGGCAACCGGCGCCCTTGCTCAAGCAGCTTGCCTCTGAAGGCAAAACCTTCGCTAGTTGGGGAAAACAGTCATGACTGACGCCGTAATTGTCGCTACCGCCCGGACCGGGCTCGCCAAATCATGGCGCGGAGCGCTCAATATGACGCATCCCGTGACCTTTACCGGTCACGTTCTGCAGCACGCCATGCAGCGGGCTCGGCTGGATCCCAAGGAAGTCGAGGACGTCATCGTCGGCGGCACCTTCATGGAAGGTGCCGCGGGGATGAACGTGGCGCGGCAGGTGGCGCTGCGCGCCGGTTGCCCGGTCACGACGGCCGGCGTCACCGTGAATCGCTTCTGCTCCACCGGTCTGCAAACCATCGCGCTCGCGGCGCAACGAATCATCGCCGGTGAGGGCGAGATTTACGCGGCCGGCGGCCTGGAGTCGATTTCCTGCATCCAGAACCAGGCCAACATGCGCATGCTGAAAGAGCGCTGGCTGGTGGAGCACAAGCCCGAAATCTATTGGAACATGCTGCAGACTGCGGAAAATGTGGCCAAGCGCTACAACATCTCGCGGCAACTGCAGGACGAATACGGCGTACAGAGTCAGGTGCGTGCGGCCGCGTCGGCCCAAGCCGGCCGGTTCAACGATGAGATCGTGCCCATAACCACCGTGATGGCGGTGGCCGACAAAGACTCGGGCACCGTCGGCACCCGGGAGGTCACCCTCGCCGCCGACGAAGGCATTCGGCCCGACACCACCTACGAAGGCGTGTCGAAGATCCGCCCGGCGCTGCCGGGCGGTGTGATCGCGGCCGGGAATTCGAGCCAATTCTCCGACGGCGCGTCGGTGTGCATCGTCATGGACGCGAAGCGCGCGGAGAAAAAGGGCTTGAGCCCGCTCGGAATCTTTCGTGGCTTTCAAGTCGCGGGCTGCGAGCCCGATGAAATGGGAATCGGTCCGGTCTTCGCCGTGCCCAAGCTTCTGGCCAAGGCGGGATTGCGCGTCGAGGACATTGGATTGTGGGAATTGAACGAAGCCTTCGCGGTGCAGGTCATCTACTGCCGCGATCGGCTCGGCATTCCCGCGGAACGTCTCAACGTCGACGGCGGCGCTATCGCCGTCGGGCATCCCTACGGCGTCTCAGGCTCGCGTCTCGTCGGCCACGCGCTGATCGAAGGCAAGCGGCGCGGCGTGAAATATGTGGTGGCGACGATGTGCATCGGCGGCGGCATGGGAGCGGCCGGCTTGTTCGAGGTGGCCTGAGGTTCAAGATGGCGCGCCCCCATGCGGAGGGGGCGCGCTTCAAGCGGCAGGCATTCCCTTGCCGAATCGCAAAAAGTACGGCCGCAAAGTATTCGGCGCTACTTGAACGTGAGCTGCCTGAATTCTTCCTGGCCGAATACCGTTCGCATCTCGTTGTAGCCCTCGACCAAGCTCTTTTGCTTGTCTTCGGCCAACTCCTTGCGTAGATCGGCCATCACGGCGTTGTAACGGGCCTCGTCCGGATCGGACATGGCCGCGCTCGGCCTTTTCACGACGAGGATCACGTTGAAGTCGCGGTTCCCCATGGTGGTGCTCGAGTAGATCTGGCAGTCGATCGCCGCGCCGTGCTTCTTCTGGGCCTGGCAACTGCCCCACCAGGTCTGCTTCAGGCCGTCCAGGTAGTCGTCGAGTCGGTTCGGAGACACGTGCACGAACGTGATATCGTAGACCTCCTTGCTCGGTACATAGTCCTTGTAGATCTTCGCCGAATGGCTCGGCCCGGCGAATGCGAACATGATCGCGGCTGTGGCCGCTGCGGTGGTCAAACGCATTTTGGGTCCCTCTTACTTGTTGTTGTCCCCGATTCCAAGGTCACCGTGCCTGCAACGCACGGTGGGCGAGAACGTTGCGCCACCACCCAATACCTGTCAAGCGCAGCCCAATACTTGTCAAGCGCCGCCCAGTACCTGTCAAGCGCCCTAAACGAGGGGTGCCCGATCTCCCCATCGCGCCGGCTCAATTGTGCCGCGCACACTCCTGAGTAGAATAGTCTGCCCGGCGCGGGTACATGTTACCGTCGCGGCCAGGGGGAACGACGAGGGGGGGGACATACATGGCTCGGATCCTGCTGGTCGAGGACGACCCTGCGCTGTCGCGGGGAATCATCGCGCTTCTCAAAGCCGCCGGCCACGCCGCTGACTGCGCCAAGGACGGCGAGACGGCGCTTTTTCTCGCGGAGACAGAACCCTGCAGTCTGGTCATCCTGGATATCGGCCTGCCTGACATGTCGGGATTCGAGGTGCTCAAGAAGCTGCGCGCGCGGGGCTGCAAGACTCCCATTCTGGTGCTGACCGCCCGGGACCATGTTACCGATCGGGTCAAGGGCCTCGATCTCGGAGCAGACGATTATTTGCTGAAACCTTTCGATGCCAGCGAATTGGGTGCGCGGGTCCGGGCGCTCCTGCGCCGCGACCATGGTGATCCGAATCCAGTAGTGGTCATCGGTAACCTCACGATCGATCGGGCGCGGGCCACGGCCGAGGTCTCCGGACGACCCTTGCAGCTGCGGCGACGGGAATGGGCGGTGCTCGATCGATTGACGGCCAAAGCCGGCGAGGTCGTCTCCAAGGAGCGGCTGATCGCGGAAGTGTTCAGCTATGACGATGAAGTGGCGCCCAATGCGCTTGAAGTGCATATCGCCCGACTCCGCAGGAAGCTCGAGCCCGACGGACCGGCGATCAGGACGATGAGAGGGCTTGGATATATGCTCAAGGCCTCGTGATCCCGAGAAGAACGCCGAGGTCCCGGCCGAACTGCATCGAGGTTCGCCACCGGCGGCAACCTAGGAGCCTGTCTGACTAATGATGCGCCTACTGCGGCCGCCCCACGTCGGCATATTTCCGCGATCGTTTCACTCACATAGTACCCACTATGCTCGCGAAACGATCGCAGAAATCTGCTCGACGTGGGTCGCCCTCGTGACGGCGCCCATTAGTCAGACAGGCTCCAAGTGATCGGACGGAATGTTCAAATCATCGATAACGAAATTCCTGATCGCGTCATTGGGTATTCTGATGACCGGCCTGTTCGTCGCGGCGCTGATACTTGCCGTCCAAGCGTGGAGCAATTACGCACTGGCCGGCCGCATTGCGCGCCTGACCAACACCGACCACACGCTGTTCAATGCCTTGGTCACCGTTCGCGCCCAGATTCCGAAGGACAGTACCGCGCTGATTGCGCAGGACGACCCGCGGCTGGTGATGGGGGCCACGCACAGGGAAGCCTCCCTGACGGTGACCACCGCGATCGAGGCGCTGCAGGCCACCGACATCGCGAATCGTGCCCAATTCGTCACCGCCATTCAAACTGCCTGGCAGAAAGCGGAGGCTCTGCAATTCACGGTCGAAGCACAGGCCTCCCGCGCGCGCGCCGAACGGGATCTGCATGCCATCGACGCGTGGCGCGAGGCGGTTCACGGAATGACCGACACGCTCAGCACGGCCTCGGCCGCAGTCGGCAACGCCGTGAGGATGGGTGACCCGATCATTGCCGAGATGGTGCAGATTCGCCGCACCGCCTGGATCATCCGCGACCGCTACGGTCTGCAATGCTCGATGTTGCGGCCCAACGTGGACAGGAGCCTGCCCCTCAACGCCGGTCAGCTCGACCTTTGGCACGGGGATCGCGCCATTTACACCGCCGCATGGCATACCCTCGATGAATTTCTGCTGCGGCCAGGCGTGTCGGCCGCTCTGCGCGAACGCATCGACGTCGCGCGCACGAGAACCAAACAGGCCCAGACCAAGGTGGATGCAATCGTCGACCGATTCGACGGCTCGGGCAAGCCCGTCGTCGCCAGCGCCGAATGGACGGCCCTCTGCGACGGCCCGTTCGACTCGATACTCGCCATCGCCCAACAGGCCCAGGACGAAGCCAACGGCCATGCCGAGGCCATCCGCGCCGCCTCGTCCCGAATGTTGCTCGTCGCGGGCTTGGACCTCACCGCGGTAATCGCCTTCGGCGCTTTTGCCGTCGTCAACGTTCAACGCCGATTGGCGCGTCCGATGAAGACCTTGATTGGAACGATCGCCCGGCTCGGCCGCCGCGAATTCGACCAAGCGGTACCCTCCACCGGCAGTCCCGACGAGTTGGGCAGCATGGCGCAGGCGCTCGAGACCTTGCGCACCAGCGCGCTTGAAGCCGAGCGTCTGCAGCTGGCGATGAACCGGTTCACGGCCGACGCTTCTCACCAAATGCGAACCCCCCTTACCATCCTGCGTACGCATATCTCGGTTCTCGGCGATATCATTCCGGCCAACCATGCGGCATATTCTTCACTCAAGGACATCCAGGAGGCGGCCGAACGGCTGCAGCGGCTGCTCATTCAGCTCCTGAAACTGGCGCGGGCCGACGGTGGGAAATCGCACGACCGCGATTCAGGCACGATCGATCTCCGCGAAGTCGTTCAGGAAATCGCGGCGAAGCATGTGCCGCAAGCGCTGGAGGCCGGCATCGACCTTCATTTCGAGGCAGAGCAGCGGCCGTTCCCGGCGCAGGCCAACCCGATCACGATCAACGAGATTTTCGCCAATCTCATCGACAACGCGATCCGCTACAACGAGGTGGGCGGCAGTGTCGTCATCAGACTATTCGACGATGGGGCCACGCATGTGGTCGATGTCGAAGATGACGGTCCTGGGATACCCGATACCGAACAAGAGAAGGTCTTCACGCGATTCTATCGGCTGAGCCGTGACCAGAGCCGAGTGGGCAGCGGGTTGGGGTTGGCCATCGTCCAATCTCTTGCTGCAACCCTGAATGCGGAGATCAGGATGAGCGCGGGAGCCGACAACCGGGGGCTGCGCGTCCGCGTCTCATTCCGCTGATGCGTTCCCTGACGCGGCATGGGCCGCCTCAGGGACCTTGCTCCGTGGGCGGGGATTGTGCGGCAAATTCGCAACAACCCGCGATTGCCCGTAGGCAGACACCTATTTAACTTGCTGACAGCTTCCTGAAAGCTAAGTGCGCCCATGATCTGGCGCCTGATGCCGCAGCATGGATTGCTCAAGCGTCAGGCGCTGGAATAACTATTACGGGGGAGCAAGATGGAAAAACAACATCATGTTGAAAGGGGAGCCACGCATGCATCGCTCGGGTCCTGGAGCAATCCGGCCCGGCTGATCGCAACGATGCTGCTCAGTGGTGCAATTGCCGGACTGACCGTTTCGGCGGCACTTGCTGCCGACAGCCCCGCTTCCGCAGCCGATGCGCCGGAAAAGGCGGCCAGTATCGAACCGATCGTGGTGACGGGCTCGCGCATTTCCCGCCGCGATTATCAATCCGACACTCCGATCGCCACGATCGACGAATCGTCGCTGGCCGCCGCGGGACAGCCCACGCTTGATCGCGCAATCGGCGAATTGCCGCAGTTCTCCGCCGCCCAGGGCATGAGCGAGGTGGGCGACGTGCAGGGTTCGACGGGCTTTGCGGGCGGGCAGGCCTACGGCGACCTGCGGGGCCTCGGCCCCAACCGGGCGCTGGTCCTCATGGACGGCCGGCGACTGATCTCATCGAACCCCAACGGGTCCGTGGATCTCAATACGATTCCCATGTCGATGATCGAAAACGTCGAGGTCATTACAGGAGGCGCTTCGGCGACCTACGGTTCCGACGCGATCGCCGGTGTGCTGAACTTCAAGCTGCGGCAGCACTTCAGCGGCGTCGAGGTGAGCTATCAGCACGGCGAGACCACCCACGGCGATGGCGCAACGGAGCATGTCACCGCTCTTCTCGGCGGCAACTTCGCCGAGGACCGCGGCAATATGGTATTGGCGATCGAGTACTCCGAACGAGGCGTGGTCCACGGAGCCGACCGCCCGTTTTTCGCGAACATACGCGAACTCGCGCGGCCGCCCGAGGGCATCATCCCGGCCGGAACGTTCGGCACGGCGCCGACGATCGGCGCGGTCAACAGCGTGCTCGCCGGTTACCCGGGCACGACACCCATCGCGGGTTCGGGCGCCTACAACGGCTCGCTGGGAGTCAACACCGACGGCACCATCTTCACCGATCTGGCGGCACCCAATTGTGTGCAGAACTACCGCGGGCTCGGACAGCTGAAAGGCGTCAACATCAGCCCCAACTGCCACCAGGTCCAAGTCGCGCTCGGGCAGTACTTCGCCATCCAGGTGCCGCTCACCAAGTACAACGTGTTCGCCCGCAGTACCTACAAGATCAATGACAACGTATCGGCCTATACGCAATTCAACTTCATGGAATCGTCGGCGCGCGACGAGACCGCGGGCGGGTCGACAGGTCCCGGCAAGGAACTCTTGGTCCCGCTGAACAATCCGTTCGTCGTCAACAACCCCGGGCTGCAGACGATCCTGGCCTCCCGTCCCGCGGATCCGAACAATCCGAATGCATTGACGCAGCCGCTGGTTCTCACCAAGCTCTTGAGCGCGAGCGGCAACCGAGTCCAGACATACAAGTACGATGTCTATCAGGCCGTCGCAGGACTGAAGGGAGACATACCCATACCCGGCACGGATTTGACCTGGGATGTCTATAGCTCCTATGGCAGCACGCAATTCACCAACCTCCAGCAGAACGATTCGAGCAAGGCGGCATTCGCCTCCATCCTCAACGGCACCGCGAATTACACGGGTTCCGTCGGCAACTGCGTGGGCTATGCCTGGAACCCCTTCGGTTCAAATCCCTTGAGCCCGGGGTGCCGCGAGTACGCAACGCGCGAGAATAACAACGTCAACACCATCACTCAGAAGAACATCGAAGGCACGCTGCAAGGGAAGATCATGACGCTGCCTGCGGGCGACCTGCGCTTCGCCGTGGGCGCGGACTACCGCGGCAGCAACTTCGACTATCACCCGGACCACGGGCTTATCACGAACGACAGCTTCTCGTACGACACGACCGTCCCCACTTCGGGTACCCAAAACGTCCGCGAAGTCTTCGCGGAACTCCTGGTGCCGGTGCTCAAGGATTTGCCGCTCATCGACGAACTCTCGCTCGATCTCGGTGCCCGCCGTTCCGACTACGACTTGTTCGGCGGGGTCAATACCTGGAAAGCCGACCTGAACTGGAAGCCGATATCGACGGTGTCGGTTCGCGGCGGATACGCGCGTGCGATCCGCGCCCCCAGCTTGGGCGAGCTCTTTGCACCCACGGTCACGGGAAACCTGAATATCGGCTCCGGGCCGGCCGCCGGCGATCCGTGTGCGACGGGCAGCTCGTTCCGCTCCGGTGCGAATGCCGCTCAAGTGGCGGCACTTTGCCAGGCGCAGGGCGTGCCGGCCGCTCTCTATCCCACCTATACATACGGGGTCGACTCCGTGCACGGCACCTCCGGCGGCAATCCAGGCCTTACGCCGGAAACCGCCAACACGTATTCGATCGGCACGGTGTGGAGCCCGCATTTTAGCAGCGACCTGATGCACAAATTTCACCTGTCGGTCGACTACTACCACATCGCCATCTCGAACGCAGTGGGTTCCCTGGCCTTGACCGACATTCTGCCGCGCTGTTTCAATTCCGACGGCATCAGCAACCCGACCTACTCGACGGCGAACGTTTATTGCCAGCAAATTACGCGCGACCGTAATACGGGCGACATCGTGCTCGGCCACGAAGGACTGCTGAACCTCGCGAGCTACAAGACCGACGGGATCGATACGGAGATCGACTGGAGTTTCGGGCTCGGTGCGATCGGCCTCTCGGACAGTGCGGGCACATTCCGGCTGAACGCGTTGATCAATTACACGCATACCTTCGATGTGTCCGCGCTTCCAGGGTCGCCGGTTCTCGACTATGCCGGAAGCATCGGCAACACCCAGGTGAGCCCCGAAATGGCGCACCCGCATTGGAAGGCGAATACGGCGTTCGGATACTCGATCGGCCCCGTCACAACGACCCTCCATTGGCGCTACATCGCCGCGATGAAGCATCAGGACGTCGTCGTGGATCCGACCAGCACGACTCCGGGTGTGCGGACCTACAACTACTTCGATATCGATGCACACTGGGCCGTCATGGATCACTTGGAGCTCGTGGCGGGTCTCACGAACATTGGCGACAAAGGTCCGCCGTTCGTGAGCGGCCAGCCGCTGACCACGGACTCGGCGACCTACGACATCATCGGCCGTACGTATTACGTCGGCTTCAAGTCGAAATTCTGAAAGTTGGTTCCCCCTCGCGTCACTCGGCGCGAGGGGGTATCTCGCTTCTCGTGCTGCACTAGCCCGGTGGATAGGTCTATCGTGTCCAGAGTGCTCATCGATCGGGGCTCGAAATCAGAAATGGCAACCCAGTTTCGCTGTCAGGTTGGATTCAGGTACGACGCATATAGTTGCATCCGATGCTGACACCCGAACAACGCAGGGAGAAGATACGAACGGTTTTCCGCGTGGCCAGCGGAAATTTTCTGGAAATGTACGACTTCATGATCTTCGGCTATTTCAGCGCCGCGATCGGCCGTGCCTATTTCCCGGCGAGCAGCGAATTCGCCTCGTTGATGTTCTCGATGACGACATTTGCCGTCGGCTTCATGGTGCGTCCCTTGGGGGCGATTTTCCTCGGGGCCTACATCGACCATATCGGCCGGCGCAAGGGGCTGCTGGTGACGCTGGCGCTGATGTCGGTGGGCACGCTGACGATTGCGCTGGTGCCCGGCTACGAGACGATCGGCCTGTTCGCGCCCATCGTCGTGGTGCTCGGCCGGTTATGCCAGGGCTTCTCGGCCGGCGTCGAATTGGGCGGCGTCTCGGTCTATCTTTCCGAGATTGCAACTCCGGGACACAAGGGATTTTACGTGTCCTGGCAGTCCGGCAGTCAGCAGGTTGCCGTGGTTTTCGCGGGCGTGCTCGGGTACGCGCTGTCGAATCTGCTGCCGCCCGATCAGCTGGACGCCTGGGGCTGGCGTATTCCGTTGATCGTCGGCTGCCTAATCATTCCGTTCATCTACATGATCCGGCGTACTCTTCAGGAAACCGAGGAGTTCGCGGCACGGAAACACCATCCGACGCCCTCCGAAATCTACGCCAGCATGCTGAAACACTGGCGGATCGTGATCACCGGCGTCGCCATGGTCCTGATGACCACTGTTTCGTTCTATACGATCACGGCGTATACCCCGACGTTCGGTAAGAACATACTCAAGCTGTCGCAGAGCGACGCACTGCTGGTCACGCTGTGCGTGGGCGTGTCGAATTTGATCTGGCTGCCGCTCATGGGGTCCCTTTCCGATCGGATCGGCCGCAGACCGCTGCTGCTGAGCTTCGCGGCCATAGCGATCCTGACGGCATATCCCGCGATGGCATGGCTCGTGGATCAGCCCACCTTCGTCAAATTGCTGATGGTCGAACTTTGGCTGTCCTTCATCTATGCCGGCTACAATGGCGCGATGGTCGTGCACCTGACTGAAATCGTGCCGGTCGCCGTCAGAACCGCCGGATTCTCGCTGGCCTACAGTCTGGCGACGACGATCGGCGGCTCGACTCCGGTAATCGTGACTTATCTGATCCATGAAACCGGCAATCGAGCGATGCCGGGTGCATGGTTGTCCGTGGCCGCGGCCATCGCCTTTTTCACTGCGTGGATTTCCCGCCCCCGGAAAACCGAGGCTGAAAAAGAAACGCCACTCAATCCGGTGGTGAGATCGAATTCGAGTGAGATACCGTAGATCGAGCGAAATAGCGTAGATCGAGCACATGCAGAAGCTGGTCGCCGCCCTGATCCTTGGGTTCTCGGTCTCTGTTGCATCGGCAGAGAGCGGGGTCGCGCTCAAGCTCGTGCAGTCGATCCCGCTGCCCGACATCGACGGACGCATCGATCACCTCTCCATCGACGTGAAGGGCCGGCGCGCATTTCTTGCGGCGCTCGCAAAGAACACTGTCGAGGCGGTCGACTTGAAAGCCGGGCGGGTGATCCGGACACTTTCGGGCTTCGCGAAGCCGCAGGGCGTCTGCTTCGTGCCCGAACTCAACAAGCTATTTGTGGCCACCGGAATGGATGGCGCTCTGAAGACGCTCGATGGAACCACGCTGCAGGTCGTTCACACTGCCCACGTGTCGCTCGGCGCCGACGCGATCGGCTACGATCCTCGATCGAAATATCTCTATGTCGGCTCCGGCGGGGGCGACGCCAATAGGGATACCGGGGATCTTACGATATTCAATGCGGTCACCGGCGCCCTGGTCGCAGCGATCGTCACGGACGCCCATGCGGGCGGCAGTGCCGTCGACGAGCGCGGCCGGCATCTGTATGTGCTCGTACCGGAAAAGGCGGAGGTGGTCGTGCTCGACCGCAAGACGCGCGCCCAGGTAGCCAAGTGGACGATTCCGGGGATCCAGAAAAATGTCGCCCTGGACCTCGACGCGAAAAATCACCGTCTATTCCTCGGTGTTCGCATCCCCGCGAGCGTCGTCGTGCTCGATTCGAATTCCGGCGCCGTCGTCGCATCCATCCCGACCGTGGCGACGCTCGACGGACTTTTCTATGACCCGGCGATGCGGCGAATCTACACGACCGGCGGCGAAGGCTTCATCGACGTGACGCAGCAAATTGACGCAGACCACTACGACCGAATCGCTCGCATTCCGACCGGCCCGAATGCCCGCACTTCGGCGTTCGTCCCCGAGTGGCGCCGCTTATACGTGGCGGTGCCCCGCGACAAGGATCGCGGCGCCGAGCTCCGTGCGTTCGAAGTGGTTCCCTGAATTCCACCTGGATACTGGCAATCTACCTTGATACTGCCCGCTTGAGTCAATGAGGCCCCATCACCATGAGTTCCCGTCGTCACTTGCTTCGTTCCTCAGTCTGCGCCGGCGCCCTGATCGCGCTGGGCGGAATTGCCCACGCCGATGAACGCGAGGCGCCCCCCGTGCGCGAAGTCCAGGAAATACCGTTGCCCGGCGTCCAGGGGCGCATAGATCACTTCACGATCGATGCCAAACGCAAGCGCGTGATCTTCTCCGGCCTCGGCAATAATTCGGTGCAGGTCGTGGATGCGTTCGCCGGGCGCATGATTCACCAGATCGACGGGCTCGCCGAACCGCAGGGCACGCTCTACCTGGCAGAATGGGACAAGCTGTTCGTCGCCAATTCGGCGGATGGTCATGTCACCGTCTATGACGGCTCGAAATTCGCCCTGATTGACACGATCGACTTCGGCAAAGGGTCCGATCCGGATAATTTACGATACGACGCGGTCAGCAAGAAAATCTACATTGGCTATGGCGACGGCGCAATTGGAGTAATCGATCCGGCCACTGATAAACGCCTGCCGATCGTATATAAGCTGGAGGGACATCCGGAAGGATTTCAGCTCGAAACGAAGGGACCCCGCATTTTCGTCAATGTGGCCGATGCGAAGAATATTCAGGTCATCAACCGCAGCACGGGAAAGATGCTCACCTGGACTCTGCCGAACGGTCACGCGGCGAATTTCCCGATGGTGCTCGACGAGGCGGCTCGCCGCGTGTTTGTCGGCACCCGCAAACCGTCCCGCATGACGGTCTTAGACATGGACTCGGGAAAGATCGTCGCCAGCGTTCCGTCGGCAGGCGACATGGACGATATGTTCTATGATTCCGCCCGAAAGCGCATTTACGTCGCCGGCGGCGAAGGATTCTTGAGCGTCGTGCAGCAGGTCGATGCCGACCACTACACTGACATGGGCAAATTTGCCACCGCACTCGGTGCGCGCACCGGCGTCTGGTATGAGAAGCGCGATCGTCTATACATTGCGGCGCCCCCGAGCGGAGTCCTCGGCGCGCGTTTGCTGGTATTCGAAGCCCAAACCGACTAAGTTTGTGGATCAATTGCGCGGGTTCGTGCCCCTCATGGGCGCCTTACTGGAAATTTAGGCTTAGGGAGACATCAGATATGACGAGGCAACCCGCGCAATCCGCAGCCGGTTCGAAGACCGCCGAGCGTTACGGAGCCGGTGCAGTCGGTTTTCATTGGACAATGTTTCTGCTGGTCGTTGTGGTGGGGATCCTGGGCCTGTTGCACGACTCCTGGCCGAAGCGGACACAGGCATTCTGGATCAATGTGCACGCGATGTTGGGCCTCCTGTTGTGGTTGACGCTGATTGCCCGTATTTGGTGGCGCAGACGGCATCGGCCTCCGTTGCTGCCATCGGAAGTCAGCGGGATATCGCGCCGCTTATCGGCCCCCGTGCACTGGGCGCTCTATGCATTGATGTTCATCACGCCGATCGTGGGTGTGGTGACATTCATTTGGCACGGCCGTATATTCGACTTCGGCTTGTTTCGCCTTGACTTCGGTGTCCCATCCAACCGGGCGGTGTTTAGACCTACCGAGGACATCCATGGATACTTGGCCTATGCACTCTTCGCACTTGCCGGTATGCATGCGGCGGCGGCACTGTGGCATCATTTTTTCATGCGCAACGGGGTGTTGGGACGCATGTGGCCCATGAGGGAGCGCGCCGGCACCCCAGTCGGCAAGAGTGTCCCGGCAGAATAGCGCGGGAAGAATAGCCGCACGAACGGCGGCACGGAACGATCATGCAGATCAACACTGTATTTCAGTCCGGGGCGCTGTCGGTGACGGACCACCGTTGCAGCGCTGCACCGGGCGACAAGCCCTATATTGAGTTGTTTTCAACGCATTCCATTGCGTATGTGAGAAGGGGTAGTTTTGGCTGTTGTTCGCGCGGCCGCAGCTATGAACTGGTCCCAGGCTCGCTGCTGGTGGGGCATGCCGGCGACGAGTACTCGTGTACCCACGATCATCACGCGGGCGGAGACGAATGCCTGTCGTTTCAATTCGCGCCGGAAATCGTCGAGGCCGTCGGCGACGACTCCAGGATCTGGCGTATGGGCTGCATTCCGCCTTTGCCGAAACTGATGGTGCTGGGGGAACTCGCGCAGTCGGCGTCCGAAGGGCGCAGCGACGTGAGCGTCGAGGAGGTTGGACTGGTTCTGGCATGGCGTCTCGTCGATCTATTGTCGGACCGTCCGCGTCCGGGGAACGATACGGCCCCCCGCGACCGTCGCCGCGCCGTGGAGGCCGCTTTGTGGATAGATGCTCATTCGCATGAATCCATCGGTCTCGACGCCATCGCGCGCGAAACGGGACTCAGCACGTTTTATTTTTTGCGGATGTTCAACCGCGTATTCGGCGTGACACCTCATCAATATCTGCTCCGATCCCGGCTGCGCCGCGCAGCGCGCTTGCTGACGCAGGATACGCGCGCCATCACCAGTGTCGCGTTCGATGTCGGGTTCAACGATCTCTCGAACTTCGTTCGCACCTTCCACCGCGCCGCGGGCGTCTCTCCGGAGCGGTTCCGGCGGGCAAGCCGCGGTGAGCGCAAGATTCTCCAAGATAGGCTCCGCCCGCCTGCCTAGCATGGCGTCTCCATCAACCGGGAGACGACGATGTTCGACCATATAGGCTTGAAAGGTCCCAACGGCAACAATGTCGAGGCGGTCTGCCTCAGCGGGGAGCAATAGCCATGGCGTCCATTCGTCGCGAAATATCGATCAATGCGCCGCCCGAGCACGTGTGGAGCGCCGTCCGAGACGTCGGGGCCCTACATACTCGCCTGGTGCCGGGTTTCGTCGTCGATACCAAACTGGAGGACGGTGCGCGCATGGTGACCTTCGGCAACGGCAGCGTAGTACGTGAACTGATCGTCGACGTCGATGACCATGCCCGACGAATTGCCTGGGCGGCGGTCGGCACGCGTATGACCCACCACAATGCCTCTCTCCAAGTCTTCGCGGAGAACGGTGGAACCCTTGGAGTGTGGATCGCCGATTTGCTGCCTCACGAACTCGCCCCGCAAATTGCCGGGATGATCGAGCAAGGGCTCTCGGTGATGAAGCGTACGATGGAAGGGTCGGCCGCCTAGGACCGTTTGCAATATCGCTGCTGCCGTGCGTATGCTGAATGCTCGGACGGCGCGCCGGAGGCTGTCCAAAGCTCTTGGCGGGACACCGATGATTCTGTATGGCCATGCGCTGAGTTCGGCTTCATATCGGGTCAGGATTGCACTGGCACTGAAGGGTTTGCAGGTGACTTCCGTGCTGCTCAATTTGCGCGCGGGCGAACAGCGGCTGGAGGAATTCCTGCAGATCAACAGCCAGGGCTTCGTGCCCGCGTTGACCATGGACGACGGCGTGGTGCTCACCCAATCGGTGGCCATCATCGAATATCTCGATGAAATCCACCCGGATCCGCCGCTGCTGCCGAAAGCGCCTTTGGAGCGCGCGCGAGTGCGGGCGCTCACGCAGGCCATTACCTGCGATGTGCATCCCCTGAACAACCTACGGGTGCTGCAGTATCTCGAAAATCAATTGCGCCACGACCAGGCGGAGCGCGAGACCTGGTATCGGCACTGGGTGCGGCTTGGGTTCGACGCCATCGAGCGTTGGCTGGTTCGGGACGGCGCGACCGGGCGCTTCTGCCACGGCGATGCGCCGACCATGGCCGACGTATGTCTGGTGCCTCAGGTGTTCAACGCGCGGCGCTTCGCATTGGACCTTGAACCGTATCCGCGGATCGTCGGGATCGACGCCGCCTGCCGGGACCTGCCCGCGTTTCAGGGAGCAGCCCCGGAACGCCAGGCCTGAGCACTCCCTGAGCACTAGTAGTGGGGCGGCCGCTCCTGGTCGGGCGGGCGCGGGACCTCGTCGGACTGGGCGCCGCTCAGCCGATCCGTGACTGCCTTGAGTTTCGCCTCCAGCACCTGAATTTCCTTGTGCAGCCCGAACACCACGTCGCTCAACTCGGCGCTCGCGCGCTCCAGAAAGGCGATCTTGGTTTGGATTTGTTCCAGCGTATCGTCGTCCATCCGCGAACTAGTCCCCTTACACGCCTGCGGCGGCATCGTTCAATCAGCTAATTTCCGGATTTGGGGCAGGTAAAGTCGTCGTCACCCTGTTTGGACGCCGCTTTCGGTTCATCCTTTTTCCAGTCCCCGGGGACTTCGAAGCGGTTCGCCGGGATCGCATCGGTGTTGATGGTTACTGTTTCCGTGGTAAACGCCGCCATTTGCACGAACTGTGAGTATGGGTCCGGGGACGAGGGCGGTGCTGCGGTCGCCGCCGCCTGCGAATCGTCGGTCTTTTTCTTGTGGAACAATCCGCCCACCAGATTGCCCATCGTCTTCCCAGCCTGCGCCACATTGGCCATGGGGTTGCCGCTGTTCCCGGCCGGGCTGTCGCCGCTCGCGGAGCTGTTCGCCTTCATCTTGGCGGTGGAGCCGCATTGCTGTCCGCCCATCAATACGCGTAGCGATGTCCTCAGCGGCTGACCTTTGAGATCGCTCGATTTATCGGTGAGCTGCTTGATTTGCGACTGATAGGGGGCGAGAAATTTCGCAAATTCGCCGCGCAAGGCGCCTTGTTCGTCGACGAGGCCTAACTTCTTTGCGTAAGCTTGATCGAACGCACGGCGGTCACCGGCGCCGGGCAGCTGGTCCTGCGTCAACCAGACATCGATGGCAACCACCGTGTCGCAGACCTCGCCGGTGTCTTTGTTGGTGCAACTCTCCGTCAGGGTGGCTACTGTGCGCTGCGCGTCGTGACCGGCAACAGACATCTTATCGTCGGTTTTATGAACGTCGATCTTCGGCGGCGACATTTCGCACTTGGATTTATCGATGGGCTGCTGCTTTTGCGACACTGGACATGAACGCATCTTTTCGAGCCTTGCCTGCATTTTGTTGCGCATTTCAGCCAGTTCCGCGGACGTCGCAAAAACGTCTTCGCGGTACCTCTTCTTGTCCGGCTCCAAGTGCCAGGTCAGACCGCGATCCAGCCGCACGATTTCGCCGCCGCGAACGTTGCCGCACACCAGGGACATCATGCCCTCGCAATGCGACTCAGTGTCCTCACGCTTCTTGTCGGGCGCGATGTTGGTCGTGGACGAACCGTGCGTTCGGATCATGGAGGCTACATCCAGCGTCGTCCTCTGTTCGATGGTGACATCCGCTTGAACGACACCGGCAGCGAACGATGTGCCAGCGAAGAAACAAGCGGTCCGTAGTATTCCGATTGGGTGATTTTTCATATAGTCGTACCCTTCAATACCGAATTAGCTTGTTTGAAAGAGGTCAATTGTCTCAATATCTAATCGGGCCGCGATGATTGTACCTCTGAAAGGGACGAGATTGATGATAGCTACCGACACTTCCTCGGCCCGGGAGAGTCGAATTCAAGTGCGCCTCATGCGGCTGGCACTCGCTGCGATGCTGTTGGTCACGGCGTCGGCTCACGGCACGGAGGTTCCCGCGCAGGCGATTGCGCCGCCGCCGGCGCCCGGTCCCGCCGCGGGACTTGCCGATTCCGCGGCGCTGCGCGCCACGGTGTTCGGTACGCCTCCGCAAGACAAGGCGCCGATGCCGAGCCGAGTGCCGCTGGCGGAAATCAACATCGCCCTGCCTTGGGCGCGGCCGCTGCCCGATGTGTTCTGGTTCGATCGCAAGCTGCGTGTGTGGCTTTCCGCGCAAGACAAACCTGCGCCCTTGGCCATCCTCATATCGGGCACGGGCAGCGACGGCAACACGGCGAAGCTCTCGCTCTTGCGCGGCGCACTCTACGGCGCCGGTTATCACGTGCTGACCATGCCGTCCCCGACGTTTCCGGGCTTCATCGTCTCGACGTCGAGCACGGGGGTCGCGGGCGATTTGATGCAGGACGGTCAGGATCTGTACGCAGCCATGCAGCAGATCGTCGCGCATCTGCCCCGAAAGGTCCGAATCACCGATATTGACGTGCTGGGGTACAGCCTGGGCGGCGCCAACGCGGCCATCGTGAAATCCATCGACGCGCGGGAGGGCAAGCTCAAGATCCATCGCGCCGTCATGATCAATCCCCCGGTCAGCTTGTTCTCGTCGATCGGCCGGCTCGATAAGCTGTTCGCCAGCAGCATAGGCTCCGACGACGATGCGGTCGAAAGAATGTACCGGAGGCTGTACGCCGAGCTCGCCAACCTGTACCGGGCGTCGGATCGGGTACAGATCGACGAAGAATTCCTTCTTGGCGCCGCCGCCTCGGTGCTGCGGACGGACGCCGAATTTTCCGCGGCCATTGCGTTGAGCTTCCGCCTCGGTCTTGAGAACGTGTTTTTCGCCGGCGACCTCTACGCCGGCACCGGCGTCGTCGTCGACCCGAAACATCCGCCGAAAGTCGGGGATTCGCTCGAGGAAACGCAGCGTATTTTGCGCAACAAACCGTTTTCGGAATATTTCACGAAGGTGTTCGCGCCCTACTATTTGAAGCACCGCCCCAATTCGACGGCGGCATCGCTGATCGCCGACAATCGTCTCGACATCATCGGCGGCAGCTTGCGCGATGACACCGATTACTACGCGCAGACCAACAGCGACGATCTCATCCTCGACAACCAAGAACTGGCGTGGCTGCGAGACACTATGGGTTCAAGAATTGCCCTGTACGACCATGGCGGTCATCTCGGCAATATCGGTGAGCGGCAACAAGTCTCGGACATGCTCGACATGCTGGCCGGGCGCTGGCCCGGAGCGGCGAAATGAGGTGCACCCTTGCCGTGGGGTTGCTCGTCATTGGCCTTGGCGGCTGCGCTTCTCAAAGCGTCAGTATTCGAAGCCTGCCTCCGGAAGATCCGGCGGCTGAGAATGCGGCGGCCGCGGAAAGCGCGGCTGCGTTCGCCGCCGCCGCCGCGACGGCGAACGCAGATGAGGCCGGTCGGGAAGCCAAGGAAGGCCGGGAAGCGGTCCTGCCGGTGACTCCGGCGGACGCGCCATCGATGTATACCTACGATCCGTGGGAGCGCCTCAACCGCTTCACCTATCGGTTCAACGCGAGGTTCGACGAAGCGGTCTTCCTGCGAGCGTCGAATGCCTACCGCCGCGTTCCTTCGCCGATTCGCTCCGGCGTGCATAACTTCTTCGGAAATCTCTCCGAAGTCGACAGCGTGGTCAACTACACCCTGCAATGGCGGCTCAGGTTGGGCCTGCGCAGTCTTGGCCGATTCGTAATCAACAGTACCGTCGGCATCGGCGGCTTGTTCGACGTCGCCGCGAAGCTCAAGCTCCCGGGCGCGCCGACCGGATTGAGCACGACGCTCGCCAAATGGGGCATGCACCCTGGCCCGTATCTGGTGATTCCGCTTCTCGGACCGTCGACCTTGCGCGACGGTCTCGGTTTTTTCGGCGACTATGCCACTTCGTATGGAATCGACGTCGCCGGCCTGTATCGGGGCAACGTGTCGTGGGCGCTCGGGCCTCTCAATGCCGTGGATCAGCGCTCGAACATCAGCTTTCGCTACTATTCCACCGGCTCGCCGTTCGAATATGAAAACATTCGCTTCCTATACGTGCGCAAACGACTGATCGAAGACGAAGGCCTGCGCTCGAAAAATTCGAGGAAAGGCGCGAAATCGACGACCCAGCAGGAAAATGCCGTCGGCGAACCGGCGGGACAGTGATCAAGTTCAGCTAAGTGAGGCCCGGGGGGATCCTGCAGCTGATCGACGTAGACGCAAGTGTCGACCAAGAGACCCTGTCCGCCAACCAGCTCATCGACGCTGGATAAATCTACAGTGGGCCAGGGCGGGCGCTCCTGAGCTTGCCCGTCTGCGGCATCGCCGCATCCACGGATCGTACAATACACTTGACTTCCAGAAGTGCGTTAGCTATGTGTGATGACGCCCGACAATAAACTTAATGGTATCGGGCAGGGATGAAAAATGAGCGCTTCCAATGGGAATTCATGGTGCGCATCTCGCCTTTGTCGCACGACTTCGGTGTCCAAATTACAAAGCCGGAGTCCGTCTGCGCGTGACCTAAGTTAATAGGGAGAACTCACACGTGTCGAACAAAACAACAGTGGCGTCCAGACCCGTAGCGACTCTGATGGCACTCTGTGGGTTGGCGCCGGCGATTGCGATCTCTCAGCAGATCGTTCTTCCCGTACTTCCCGGCCAAAATGCAGTGCAGACTGCGATTGGAACCGCGGTAGCTACTATGTGCGTGAATGCCCTTGACGCGCAGCCTAATAAGCCGCCGCCGGTATTGAACTCACAGCAACACGATCTGCACGACCAATGCCATGCCATAGCCGGCTCGGTGGTTACTGCAGCCAAAGGCGGCGGAGGGGCAGCGTCTGCCTTGGGCGCCCTTACTCAAGTTTCCGGCAATGAGATATCCACGCAGGGAGCACTTGCGACGCGCGCCGTCGCCGGTCAGTTCGCCAACATCAGCGGTCGCCTGACCGCGCTGCGTTTTGGCGGTAATCTTTCTGCCGGCGGCAATCGCGTTGCGGCCAATGACGCCGGCGGTCAATCGGTCTTCGCCCCGCTGGCTTCAGCAGGCGCCCAGACTCCTTACCGCGGCACTTCGATGGGCGATTCATACGACCAGACCGGAGGGTTTGCTCCGAGTTTTGCGCGATATGTCCCCGGCCAATCTCAGGACGGTTTTGTCAAAGCCGCATTCACCAGCTATGACGACGACTACTCGCCGAGGATTGTGCAGAGCGAACGCTCCGGAGGATCCTCGGGGACCTCGAATCCCTGGGGGACGTTCTTGCAGGCCAGCTACACGTCAGGCAGGCACGATGCCACATCGAATGAAGATCCGTTTCACTTCCACTCGGCCAGTGTGACCGCGGGCGTCGACTATAACTTCGGTACCGCGGTGCTCGGCGCTTCGGTGGGCTACGACCGTTTCGAGGCAGGATTTCGCGCGTCGGGCGCGAACGTATCCGGCGGCAATGCCGAGGTCAAAAGCACGAGCGGATCTCTGTACGGCGCGTGGTTCGGCGAACATTGGACCTTCAATGGCATCGCCACCTACGGTAAGTTGACGACGAATGTCTCTCGCATCGTCAACTACACGGCAACTTACGACACCTCGAAATTTGCCGATCCTCAGCCGGATCTCAGCGACCAGTGCGTAGGGACCATCTGCACGGTGAGCGTCAACCGCACCCTGAAAGGGGATCCTGATGGGCGTACCCTCGCAGTCGGCGCCACGGGTGGGTATCAGTTATCGGTGTACAACTGGGATATATTCCCATCTGTCAGCGTCAACTATCGACGCTCCACGATCAACTCGTTCACCGAGACGGATCCGAACCCGCCCGCCGGCGGCGACGGACTGGCGCTCGCGTTCAATGATCAAACCGTAGAGTCGACGCGTTCGATACTGGGGCTGGACCTGTCGCGCCCGGTCAGCGTCGCGTTCGGTGTCGTGACGCCGATCGTGAGGGTTGAATGGGACCATGAATATAAAACCAGAGCTCGCACCATCGGTGCGCACTACGCCTTCGATCCAACCGCGGGCTCGACTTGCCTCAGTTGCTTCGCCCTGCCGACCGATGGGTCGCCGGCAAACTACGGCATTGCCGGTTTGGGCCTGTCGGTGACATTGGCGCGCCGGGTTCAGGCGTTTCTCTACGACGAGGCTCTCTTCGGTTTCGCCAATTACCACAGCAACTCGGTTGCCCTGGGAATTCGGAGTCAATTCTAGGCCGATCAATTCGTCCTGATAGCCGGCGCAGTCACCGCGGTCAACCGATCGCCATGCTGTTCGAGCGTTTTCCTCGCATACCGATAGCCGAGTTCGATGGCCCGATCAAATGCCTGCCAATCGAGCATGTCGATGTCTTCCAGCGGCGGCCGCAGCAGCAAGTCGGTGAGTTCACGCTGGCCGACCGTGGTGGCGGTGCTGTTGATCATGCCCGCGCGCCATAGGATCTGCATGATGTTGATCTTCGATCGCCGCTTGTGCAACCACATCGGAATTTTCCACCAGGCCGGGATCTCCGTCATCTCCGTGCCGCTTTCGAATGTTCGATCCTCGCCGACATCGACGGCAATGACCGAGCCGCGCAGTTGTTCGCGCATGACATCAACCGGAAGATTGTTGATCGTCGCTCCGTCCACATGGACTTGGTGCTCTGTGAATACCGGCGGTAGGACTCCGGGAATGGCGACGGATGCACAGAGCCAAAACCACAATTTGCCGCGGCGGTGCACGGCGCTCTGGCTCGTGGTCAGGTTGGCTGACATGCAGTAGTAGGGCAGGCGCAGATTCTCGATCTCGATATCCCCAAATTCTCGCTGCAGCAGGCGCCGGACCTTCCGCCCGGCGACGAGCGAAACAAGCGGCAGCGTATAGTCATTCAAGGGATTGGTGTCAACGAACGAGCGGCGCAACCGCATGATCATCTCTGCGCAGTCCCATCCGGCGGCCCAGCCACCGGCAATGATGGCTCCGATACTCGTGCCGCCGATCGCGTCCACCGGCATTTTGGCCTCGCTCAATGCACGCAGGACGCCGATGTGGGCGAAGCCGCGTGCTCCACCGCCCGAAAGCACGAGTCCCAGTCCCCGTCCTGTGATCAGGCGGGCGATGCGCGCAACGTCCGCGGGACCCTGGACGTGGTGATGGCGCCGATCTGGATAGAGGCCAAGCCATGGACGAGCGGGCACAACTGCCTTTGATCCGCGACCAATCAGGACGAGTTCCGCGTTCTGAGTCGCGACAGATTGATCACTCGTGTAACTCAGTGCCGTACACGGGCGAACGTCGCTGTCGCTTCCGACGATGACCACCGATGCTTGTGCCTGCCGCAGGCAAAGCTTGCTCCAATTCGTCGGCCGCGAATCCGTCACATACACGACGTACTTGTTCGCGCGCTCCAGACGGTGAAACCAGTGCGTCGTCTGCTCGTTCGCACGAGCACTCGGCACCAGCTCCGTTCGCCCGATCTGGCTCAAGCATTTGACCAATTGCTCAGCGAACTCCAGGCCATTGACGTGCTCATCATGCGGCACGACCGCAAAGGTTTTCGGTAACGCGTTCTGGGTATAGCCCGGAATCTCCAGAGTCTCGAGGCGCTGGACGAGAGCGGTCGCGATGTGACGCATGCTGTGCGGATGCCGCGCCACCAGTCTCTCGAACGTGGGCCCCGGCAGCCGGGCTAATTCCGTATCTCGCAGCGCGACGACGGTGGTTACCCGGGGTTTTTCTGAGATCAGCTCCCTCTCGCCCACGGTCTCGCCGGGGACGATGGAGCCAGTTCGCACCGAGCCGCCCTCTGGTTTCGCGACGTAAGATGCAAGCGCGCCATTGATGACGACATACAGTCCGTCCGCGGCTTGACCGGCCGAAAACAGCGTCGCGCCGCCGGGCAGCGAGAACCATTCGATTTCGGCGGCGATCTCGCGCAAGTAGGCGGGGTCAATGTCCTTCAAGAGCGGCAGCGCAGCGAACAGCGCCGGCAAGTTGCGTTGCTCGGCGGCCTGCTGAATGATTGTGTCGGTACCTCGAGGCATTGCGTCCTCGTTTGACCGCCTTAGGTCTTTACGCGGTGCAGCAGGTTCGGATCTTTGACGACATCTTCAATACGCAGCGCCGGCGAGTCCATCAGCGCTTCGGGAGGAAGTGTTTCCAGCCGGTTGAGAGTCGCGGCGGAGGTGCAAGCCTCGTCGAACAGCACGTGCACCTCGGCGTCACTGGCGCCGGCGACCGTAAAACATTTCTTGCCGAGCTTGCGATTGAGGGATCCGAGAAGCGACTCCTGGACGAGGTCCGCGATGGAAACGGATCCTCCTCCGGACAGGTCGGTATCAATCACGACATCGGCCCCATCCTGCTTGATCGGCCCCGCATTGAGCACGCGCAGTGTGGCATTGATCTCCGGCAGCACTGAACTCGAGGCCGCCGCCGGCAAGCCGGTGAACCGCAGACGGACTTTTTCCGCGCCGAAATCGAAATATTGCAGGAACAATTTCTTCGAGAGCTCCGCACCGATCAGTCGGCCGACATCTTGGAGCGCGATTTCCTCGGTCGCCCAACTCTTCTTCTCCGGGATCGTGGTGTTATGGTAGATCTCCTCGCCAGTCTTGGCATCGACCGCCCGCACCGTCCACGACGTGAGCACGACCTTCTCGATGGTCAACCCGGATGCGGCCAGCGTCGCTGAAAGCCGTTTGAATCGGACTTCACCATCGACGAGGAAGTCGGCGGCCGGCTTTGCAAGCTGGTCGTCCATAATGACGAAACCGAAGGATCGGATACGTTCTTTGAGCAGATTTTCCGCGACTTGAGAGCGCTGCATTGCCGCCTCCGCGCCATTCTGGGCGCTCTGGGTGCGGATGCTGACGGCGATGCGCGGATCGCCATTGTTGCGGATGAATTCGATCCGATCGTCGCGCGAGATTTGATTCAATGCCTTTTGCACATCGCGTATCTTCACGGTCGCCCGCATGGTTCCGATCATGAGTCCATACTTACTGAGCTGCGGCGGCAGCTGCTCCAACACGGTCGAAATATACTCATCACTGCGCGCAAGCAGCTTATTGCGCAAAACTGCGTAATTTGCGTTGATCGAGCTTGGATCGACATAGAGAGCGACGGCCTTGGCGATCAATTGACGCCGCGCATCTCCCCAAACCAAGCGTTCGACCGCCGCGGTCTCATTGGCCCGCCGCGGATCTTCCGGATCGGCGAGCCCAACGGCGCTGACGACGGCCGTCCCGGTTTGCGGTCGCACTGCATCGGCCGGCAATACCGCCGAGTTTGCGCCGGGATTCGTCGCGAGTCCGGTGGCCGCTGCGCCCGCCGATACGGTGCTGCGCGACGCAACGGAAGTCGTTCCGGCCGAATGGGGTACCAGCCAGAAGTAGGCCGCCGCCCCGACACCCGCAAGGCACACCGCAGCGAGAGGCAGACCCAGGCGCAGTGCGCGTGAACGCGCGGGGTGCGGGCTCGCGGTCCCTGGCGCGTTCACCAGCGTCGTTCGGCCTTGATTGAGATCGATATCCAATCGCGTGCCCGCCGCAGCGGAGGAATTCGCCGTGAAGATGGCCTGCTTTAACTCCGCCGCGGATTGGTAGCGCTCGTCAGGCCGCTTGGCCAGCGCGCGGTGTAACAGCGCATCGAATGTTCTAGGGACCTGCACATTCAAGACCGATGGCGGTGATGCTTCTTCGTTCAACACCCGGTGCATGACGTTCGACAAAGAGCCCGTGAAGGGAACCTCGCCGGTCAACAGTTGGTAAAGTACGACGGCGGCCGAATACAGGTCGGACCGGCCGTCGACCGTTTGGCCCATGAATTGCTCGGGCGACATGTAGCTCGGCGAGCCGAGCACGGTTCCTGCCTGCGTCAGTGTGGATGATTCAATGCGTGCGATGCCAAAATCAGCGACCTTTACGCTTCCATCCGCCAGCAGAATGATATTGGCCGGCTTGATGTCGCGGTGCACCACACCCTTACCATGCGAATATTCGAGTGCATCGAGCAATTCACCCATGATCCGTGTAACCCCGGCCATCGGGAAGCGCTCGTTGGCGTCGAAGTAGCTTTTGAGTTCACGCCCATCGATGAATTCCATCGCGATGAACGCCGTACGTACCTCGGCGCCGTCGGCTCCGGGCACGATCTCCTCACCGAAATCATAAATCGCAACAATGTGCGGATGATTCAGTCGACCGGCCGCCTGGGCCTCGCGGCGCAAGCGGGCCAGATATTCATCAGCCTGCGGCCCGGAGAACAGATCGCTGATGAGCGTTTTAAGTGCGACGCGGCGGTTGATGACCGAGTCATAGCCCTCATAGACGACACCCATGCCGCCGCGCCCGACCTCGCGCCGAACTTCGTATTTTCCCAGCTTCGGCGGCAGGGTCTGTGGGGCGGTGCTCATTGGAATGCGCTCAACGTGCCCTCGAGTCTCTGATCACTTGTGCTTGTTGTCGATATCCCAAACGCTTTTTTGCACCAAACGCTGAACCATGGTGTCGAGCGACACACCGCCCGCGGCCGCCGAGGAAATGCCGGCGACGGACGACGATTTGGCACCTACCTCCATCTTCTCTTCGGTGTAGCCCTGTGCCACTTGTTCGGTCGTCGTCGCATCAAGAATCTTGTAGCGCATTCCGATGACCCAAACGCCGGCCGAACCCGAGGTATCGACCGAGCCGGTGACCGTTTGCGCCACCGCTCCGGTTTGAGTGCCACCGCCGAACCTTCCAATCAGCGACCCTGCAACGGCGCCATTGAAGCCGCTTTTCTGCTGCACGACTTGCTCGGCCTTCAAAATATCGAACTTGACGATCCATTTTGTCGTCTTCAACTTGCCCTTCTTCATGACTTTGCGCGCTTCGTCGGGATCACCCGCCGCATAGGCCAATTGTATTTCGTTCACCAACGGTCCCAAGTCCGTGCGCTCCAGCACCTGAAAATTGGCCTTGGTCAATTCGAGCTCGGCGTAATCGGCAATGTTGTTGGGAGCGTATTTCTGCAAAAAGTTTGCATTGTTGCTCTTCACCTCGCCGGGAAGCACGATCAGTTGCGGTCCCGTTTTGGCGGCATTCGTGTACTCGACATCCTTGTACATGGATTTGTCGGCGGCGGCGTTTGCGCTCTTCGATACGCCGCTGCCGGCGGTCGGCGAAGGACTCGACTCGGCACCCCAAGTGGGAGGGCCCGGAGCAGCCCAGAGGTGTTGAGCAAACCCGAAAGCAAGCAGCGCGGTACCCCAATGCACGAATTGATTTTTCACGGCTACTCCTTCAAGGACATATCCAGCGAACGCATCACGAGCCGGCGGCTTTGCGGCAATAGTCATTGTACAACTGTGCGACCAGGCGGTCAGCTTGCGCGCGAATCAGCGCAAAAGCGGTTCCAAGCGGGTCATTGCCCGAGTAAGAATCGGTATGGGCGTCGACCTGGGATAGGACTCTTCCGTCGGCACCCGACAGGGTCAACTCGACGTTCACCGCGACTTCATTGACATGAACCACCGGATTCACGCGGACTCTGGTGCTGATGCTGCCGCGCATGACATATTCGGCCGCCAGCCGCTTCGAGGCCGCCAGCGCGGAGTCGGGATCATCGTTGAAGTAGGCGTCCACTTCCGCCTGTGCGATTCTTTGCCGGATCTGCTCCTGAGTGTATGTTTTCAATCCCAACGCCCGCAGGCGGGCATCAATCACTTGGAAAAAGGGCCCATATCGCTCTTGTGCGGTGTGCCATTGGTCCGCACTGCGTTCTGCGACGAGTTGCAGGATTCTGCGGTCCTTCAATCGGCGCTGACACGGTACGGACACGAGCCGTTCGATCTCGCGTGCCTGGTTGAGTTGCTCGGCTTGCTCAGCGGCCCGCGCCTTGTCAGCCTCGGTGGAAAAGCGAAAGTTATCGGCGGCGCTCTGCTCCCCGGCGGCGCCAAAACCGGCCAATCCCCCTGCGCTAAGGCTGAACAAGCATGCCAATAGGATTAGATTGATTCGCCGCCTCACGCGCATGCAATACTCCATGGGCTGTAGGTACGACAAACTCCCTGAATCGGATGCACCGGATCGCATCAAAAGCTGCGGTTGCGGAACAACAAATACAGAACGATCAGGGTAACGACGAACGATACCGTAACCGCCGCGGCCACGACGGTCTTGACGCTCTTGCGCTTAGCGCCGCCGGCCGCGGCAACCGTGGCGGGCGGCCGGTGTCCACGACCGGAATTCGGCAGAAGGAATGTGCACTCCACTCGTCCGAATCGCAGGCAGTCACCGGACGCGAGATAGCTCATGCCGACCTGTAGGTCGTTGACGAAGGATCCGTTCGACGAGATTGCGTCGATCAACTTCCACTTCTTACCCTCGCGGACGATTTTGGCGTGCCATTCGGAAATGTCGCCCTCGTCGAAGCGTATCGCACATTCCGCCCCGCGGCCGATCGTCCATTCCTGGGTGGCCGCTCCGTCACCCGACAGGGGGATCGTACGGCCCTGGGCCCCTCCCATCGAGACGTAAAGGCAGGGCTCCGTGGAATCCAATTGAGGGCGCTGGGATTGGCGCTCCTTCGCCTTGCGCAGATACTCTGCCAGTTGTTCCGCGGTGAATCGCTCGGTACCGTCGCCGCCTTTGGTATTCCAATCCACCCAGGCGCCCGGCGCGGCTTTTTTCTCCGGCTCGCGGGTCCCAATCACCGTGGGTTCTGATTTCCGTACAAAGAACTCGAATGCCTCCTTGTGGAAGCGCAGCCGATCTCCGGATTTCAGGGAGGTCCTCGCCGTCACCGCTCGATCGTTGACGTAGGTACCGTTTCTCGAGCCCGCGTCCTCCACGTAAGCCACGCCATCCGCAACGCTGAATGTCGCGTGCCGGCGGGAGGCTCCCTCTTCGACCAATTTGACTCCACCGTCGGCTTCTCGGCCGACCGGCACGACCCCGGTGAGTTCGCGCTCCTCGCCGGTCGCGACCTTTTTCAACATGAAGCGAACGTCAGACATATTTATCGTTCCAGAACCTATTTCCTACCACTGAGCCACCACCCGAGGCTTGCGACCGTCACAGCCAATACAATGCCGCCCAGGATGGACAACCAAAGCACCACACGTTGATTGTGCAGGAATCCAAGATCCATCGAGTTGGGTCCAGTATATTCCACGAGCACCACCGTGATATTGTCGCTGCCGCCCTTCTGCAACGCGCCGTTGATGAGGGCATCAGCCGCGCCGTCCAGCGAAGCGTGAGTCCCGAGCACCTCCGCAATCTCATGGTCTCTGAGCTCGCCGCTCAATCCATCGCTGCATAACAGGATCCAATCGCCGCGCCGCAGCGGTGTGTGGCCGACCGAAGGGACCGGTTGGTCTTTTCCCAGCGACTGGATCACCTTGTGGCGCAGTGGGTGGATGCGAAGTTGGGTTTCCGACAGGTTCTCGGTGTCACGCAGCACTTCGCCGACAGAGTGATCTCGCGTCAGCGGCTGCAGCGATCCGCGACGCCACAAATACGCGCGGCTGTCGCCCACCCAGACCACTTCGCCGACGCGATCGGCGATTTGCACCGCCACGACCGTCGACCCCATGCCGGCGTATTCCGGATGTTCCTCGGCGGCGGCCGTTATTTTGGCATGGGCTTTCATGACGGCGCTCTCGAGATCGTTCGCGCCTGCGGAGTCGAGCAGAGTCCTTTTGACCAAGTCGCTGGCGACTTCCCCGCCCGCATAACCGCCCATGCCATCCGCCACGAAAGCGAGTTGCGCCGAGTCCTGCCACCCCATGGCATCCTGATTGGGTCCGCTGCGCGCTCCGGGGTGTGTGCGTCCGACGATTTGCGCCATGGCTTAGAACTCGCCTTGCACGCGGCGCGCCGTGTCGGCGAATTGCGTGGCATTGAAATTGGCGCCGCTCTTGACCTTGTCGTACAAGGCATCCAACGGCGCGCGTCGCCGATCAAAGTCGCTGAGCGAATGGCTCAGGCTGTCGACGCCCATCACGATTTGCTCGGCGGCGCCGAAATCGCTCGCTCTGTCCTCGGCCGCCAGCCGCACCAAGATCTTTCGCACCTTCGCGATTTCCACGGGCGCATACACGCGAGTCGACCACTTTTCATCGCTTCGCAGCCGCTCGAGCAATCGCTGCGCAGCGGCACGCACGGATGCCGGATCGGTTTGCCCGGCGCGGATCAAGTTGTCGGTTCCAGCCACGAGATCCGCCAAGCCATCCGGATCGACCGCTTCCGCCACGGCTTGCAGTGTCAGGAGATTCTGTTTCTGCAAGCGCAGCGTACCCGGATTGATGCCGGGACCCGCGCGCAACCGCGACCAACGAATATTGTCGGTCGCGTGATGGCATCCGAAACAATCGTAGAAGGACAGCTCCGGGATCATGCCGGAGGGCATCAAGAGGCTGCTTTGCAACAGTGTGAGAAGGCGCTCCGCGTTCTCGATTTGTCCGGTGACCCACAAATTCATGCCGTCGATCTTGCCTTTGCGCGTCACATAGTCGGCATCGACCACGTAATGCGCCGGTTGATTCGCGGTGAATGTCTCGAGTTCGAAACTTAGACGAGGGTGTCCGGCACCCATGATCACGTGCGTGGCGAACTTATCGCGGGTGCCGAGATGGCAGGACAGACACAGGGTCGCACGCTGCAGCGGCCGTTCCGTCGGATACATGCCGCGCGCGATATTGTCCTTATGGGTCGCCGTCGGCTGAGCATGTGATTCGATCCATTTTTCCGCGCCGCCATGACACGCTTCGCAGCCGACGCCATCGGTGAGCCTGAACTTCGGCCCTACCTTGGGCCCGGACACCGCATCGGCATGACAATCGAGGCAAATCTTCGCGTTCGAGGGATTGGCGAGCGCCAGTTTCGCGCCAATTTGGAGCGCCAACGGCGATTTGAGCCGGTTGTACGCTTGTGAGTGACGATCGTCGCGCGTCCAGATGGTGTATTCGTTCAGAGCAACGTTGCGGTCCTTTTGCGGGGTGATCTTGCCGTGACAAACGCTCGACGAACAGGAGGCCACTCCCATGTGCTTATAGTCGTTGACGGCACTCTCGTCGGCCGGGGCGAACGCGCTGCAAGCACACAGCGCGAGAACCGCGAATGCGGTGCGTGCGTTGCTCATGCGCGTGTCCTGCGTCGACATGTCAGAGGGGTTCCACGTTAGTGCGCCCCGACAAACCAGGGCTGGCCGCGGGCGTCCAGGTATAAGCGGTGAGTCTCGTCCGAGTCCAACGGCCGGGCGCCGCGGCGGCCGAAAACGGCAATTTGATCCCCCGTCTCATCCACGGCGCGATCCCGGTCAAGCCCCTTGGACAGACTCAACGCCGGCCTATGTGTGCGGTAGCTCGCGATCAACTCTGGTTTGGGCTCCGGACTGAACCCATAGAATTTCTTCTGCGAATCAGGGGATGTCAGCTGCAACACCTTGAGTCCGCCGGCACCGTCGGCCACGTAGGCGAACAGCGATGCATTGGTGGATCCAACGATCACGTCGCGGCTGTCGTGCAACCGGCCGCCGGCGTTGAATCGCGTCAGCTCCCGCATAGCCTCCGGCCGCTCGACATCGACGATGACCAAACCTTCGGCCCCCGCCGCTACGTAGGCATAGGTCCGCGCCACATAGACTCGATGTGGCTCGTTGATTCGGATCGTATTTTGCGGCACCAGTTGGGGGCTTTCCGGATGGGTCACGTCGATGACTTCCAAGCCCTTGCCGTCGGTGACGAACAAATATCTGAATTGCAGCGCCGTTGCGCGAGCGTCGGCGAGCGGCAATTCGGAGAGCACTTTGGGATTCAACGGCGCATCGACGCTGACGATCACAATGCCGCGCGGGGTCGCAATATATAGGTTCGAGCCGCCGATGGTGATGTGGCGCGCCCCGTTCAGGATTCCGCCGGGATTCCAGGTCAACGCGCGATTCAGGAAGTTATTGCGCGGCTCACCGTCCGCGAGGGTGTTGATATCGGCTAATATCAGGCCCTCCTGTGAATCGGTGATGTACGCGTAATTGTAGAGCGGATGAAACGGCTGTTCCTGGTTGTCGATGCGCATTTTGTCGCCGACGTTGCGTGCCGGATTGATCGGTTGATTGGTCGGCAGCGCGACGCAGCTCGCGTCGCGGCTCGCAATGTGCGTGTTCTGACCCAAGGGACTGAAGGGCGCCGTGATCAAGCGCTCGGACACGCCCTTGTTGCCGATACTGGCCGCATCGTAGACCCGCATGCCGCGCGCACCCTCGGCGACATATAAATACTCGCCGCGCAGCTGCAGGCACTGCGCCACGCCCGCGCCGTGCCTGGAAGCGGTCTGCAGCTCGCGTCCGCGCTGTTCGTGTTTCGCGTACCAATCCGGATACGCATGCTTGTGCAAGTAGCTGCCGATCACCGCCTGCGGTTCATCCCATTCGGTCACCTGCACCGCGTTGATTTCACCTTCGCCACCGACATATGCGTGGTAACCCACGAAATTCACGAAATTCGTCCCGTACATCAGCAACTGCGCCATGATGGCGTTGTTGTCTTTATTCGCCGATAGATGACAGTCTTCGCAGGTCTTGGTCTCGACTTTGCGCTCCGTGTGCGGGTAGTGCGGATTGAAGGCTTGGGAACTGTAGCCACTCGCGGAAATCGGCGGCTGCTGGACGTAAATGCGTTCGCGATTGGCGTTCGTCGACGACAGTACCAATGCCGAGCTCGAGCGGAAGGGGGCGATCTTGCCGCCCGCAGCGGTTTCGCGATGGCCGAGCAGGAACATGTCATCGCGCGCCACCTGTGGATTGTAGGTGGCGTAGTTGCGCGTCTCGCCGCCCTCGTAGTGATGCCGCTCGGTCTTCCAGTTGGCCTCGATCGGCAGATGGCAACCGCCGCAGCTCGGCGTCCAGGACGTATGACACGAGTAGCATTCCATTTTGTCTTCGCCGTGCGCGAGTTCGCTCGCCGCGACCGCCAAGCCCCACGTCAGCCGCGTCGTGTCGCGCCCCATCAGCTTGGCGCGCGCGGCCTTCTCGTTGTATTCCGGTCGGCCCAGCGTCACTGTGTCCTTGACCAAGCTCATTTTCCATTCGAGCTTGGGATCGACCATCGAGCGCTGATATAGCGCGCCATCGACCCACTGGAAGCGAAGACGCCCGTCGGGCGTTCGCAGCGGCGTCAAATCGACTCCGCCGTTCAGGGCCGCGGGACCCGAGGTGTAGAGATTGGGATATCTGTTCACCGTGCCGTGACAATCCTTGCAGCCGATCTCGACCGCCGCGGCCACTTCGCCGTAGAGATGTCCGTTGCCGTGATTGTCCTGCGAGAAATGGCAGTCCACGCACTGCATGCCCGCATCCATGTGAGCGGATGCCATATGGACCGCCTTTTGGAACTTCTGCGGGTCGTCGTCGGCAACCCGGGCGCCATGCGCATCGAGTAAGTTGCCGCTACGATCACGCTTGAATACCGCGCGAAAATTCCAGCCGTGGCCGTGATAATCGGCGAACTGAGTATCGTGCAGCTGCGAGTTGAGTTGCGACAGAGTCCTCAGGAAATTGACGTCGGCCCATTTGCCGCGCGGCGATGCTCCCTCGGGATTGCGTTCCAAGACTGCATGCGTCTGGGCGATCGATGGGTATTGTTGCTTCTCCGGCCACATCGCCGGCGCGTCGGACTCATAATCCCACATGGTATAGCCGAGAAAACTATTCATGAACATGTTCGGCTGGTGCATGTGACAAATCATGCATTGACTGGTCGGTATGGCGCGCGTGAAGGTGTGCTGCAAGGGATGTCCGGACTGGGACTTGTCGATCGTCGGATCGAGCGTCTGCGAGGTGCCATCGTGCCCGAATGGCGCGTAGATGCTCGAGTGCTTGGGATCCGTGTCGTTCGCATACACCACGTGGCACGCGGCACAGCCGGAATGCCGATAGTCGCCCGGCTGGTCGTTCGTTCCCATGAACCAGAGCGATGGATCGTTGAGGCGCGTTTTGGTGAGATTGATCACGGGCACCGCGATGCGCGCCCCGGTCCCGGGCCCGCGGTTGGATTGACGGAAATCGGGGCGGCCCGGCTCCTCGAGACGCTCGAGCTGCCCGAGCGAATCCGGTAGTCCCGTTTCGGGAAACAGGTTGCCGATATTGCGGCCGCCGCGCTCGAAGATCCGGAATATATCGCCCGGCATGACGGTCTCCCAGGCGGGAAGCGGATAGAGCTCGGGCAAAATGCCCGCCTCGAACGCGGCCTTGGCGTCCGGCATCCGGGGGCCCTTCAACAGCGTGCCGATACCGTCTCGGTTGTAGGATTCACCCAAGATATAGTTCTTGAAATCGAGAATTCCGTTGTTGTAGGAGGCGCCGCCCCAGAACATCGCGCCGGTGGCATGCATGCTGCGGAGGGAGGCCTCGATGATTTCCGCATGGCAGGCACCACAGGATTCGCGCACCACGCGAAAATCGGAGGGATTCGTGAATCGAATGAATTCGGGACTTTCGCGATTCAAGAGCGTGTACGTCCGCTCCGGGTTCGCGCTCGACGGATAGTGCCATTCCTTGGGAAAGCGCGGCAGCACATGCGCCTGGTCCATGGCTTGTTGGTATTGAGGTGAGCCTCGCTGGAGCCCGGCACCCAAGGACACCGAACTGTTGCCGCCGTGGCAGTCCGTGCAGCCGAGCTTGATGGCCGGATTGCCGTGCATGCTGCTCGCATCGCTTTGCAGATGACAGGATTTGCAGCCGGCGCTCTTGGCCTGCACGCCGTCGTCGCCTTGATTCTTTGATGCAGGCGGCGCCGTCTGGTAGTGCCGCTCGACGGGCGCTGTATGCTCTGCCTTGACGAGCCCGGCGAGGGCAACGAACGCGAGCAGGATCACGATGGAATAAACGCGGCGCGCAGGCGGCTGCGTCGTCAGGTCATCGAATTTTCTTGTCGACATCATTGTCGTGCAGCCTAGTAAACGAATAAGGCATTCAAGAGAAAATAGCTCGGCCTGGTATGCGGAAACAGCGCCTCGTAGCCTGTGCTGCCGAACAATTTGGCATAAGAGGTGCGCACCACGATGTTTTGCGACATCAGCGGGCGGTAAGTCAGCGACACCGACACGTCCTCGCCGATATGCCGGCCAAGACCGCCCTGACTTCGGGCCACCTCGAGGACCTTGGTGTCGGCGAAAGACAAATCGTTGCAGTTGAACGACACTCGCAGCGTCGGCAGGATATCCATATCCGCGCCAATCCCCGCCAAAATGATGCCGGGGTTGGTAAAATTCGACTGACCGTCATTGCCCGACCGCAAATCGTTGAGAATTCCGTTGCGGCCGGAGAGCGCCACGCCCCCGCCGCCGATGAGCGGGACCGCCTGTCGAATCCAATAGCTGGTATCGGCGCCTGCAAACTGCGGATTCTCGACGATGGCATCGAAGCCGGTCGCCTTCTTATCGAACGGATTACGGTCGCCGCTCCCGTACAAGAACGACAGCTTGGGCCGCAGCCAATCAAAGTCTCGCGATAGCTCGAGCGCGGCGAACTCCGCGCTGATCGTGTCCCGGCTGAATATGAACGTGCCGCTCGATTCGTGTCCGGTCGCGTAGTAAAACGATGACGTCAGGTTCCATCGGCCGAAATGCCCATCGCCGTTGTAGCCGAAGTAGACCACATCGTAGTTGCGCAGCTTTTCGATGCCGAGCGCGGCGGGACGCTCGATGAACCCGTTCGAATCGTAGCGAAGTGCATTACCTTCGCGATTGCGGTTGTAGACGACCGTGACCTGCGATGTGAAGCCCTTGACGGGCATGTCCTGCCAATACACATTCGTCGCGAGGATGTCATCGCGGCGCAAGGACTCTCCGACAGCGTTGAGGCCGCTGTTCGTGTCCTTTTCCAGGCGGCGGAAATAGGCCAGGTTGTATTGAAAGACATTGTTGTGCCGCGTACCGAAGAGCCGCGCGCCCAACTGGTTGTCTTGAAACAAAAAGCCGCGAAAATCGCTGGAAAACGGCTGAATACCCACGCGGATGCTGTCGAAGTCGAACCGGTCCGAGACATTGCGCAAGTGCTTGTCGATGAAGGCCGCTTGAATCCCGACATGCTGGTCCGTTCGCGTCGTGCCGTAATTCGGATTGACGTTGACCGTTTGCAGCTCGGGCGCCGAGAGGTAATTGAAGTTGAAAACGGGCGTAAAGCGGAACTCGTATTCCGGCGGCTTGAACACGGTGTCGCCCTCGTAGTACACGAATTCGGCGGCCACGGTCTGCGAGACAAAGTTCTGTCTCGTCCGGCCGAACACGTCGTTCTCTCCGGCATTGCGCGTTGAACTGCTGCCCACCGAAGACGGTAAATCACGCGCCTCATACACGGTGTCGGAGAGCAGAGTAGCATTGAAGAACCAATCCCCGTGGATGGGCTTATCCGCTTTCAGCACGTTGCGATGATACGGATCGAAGAGATTTTGCGGGTAACCCAAGGTGTCGACGATGCGCCATCGATCGGGCACGGGCACCGAGTCCACATAGTCGGCGACGCCCGGTTGCGGCACCGGCGAGGCGGCGGGACGCGGCCCACGGTCCGGCGTTTGCTGCCCCCCGGTAAACGCGCTCGGCAGCTGGCCACGATCGGTTTCGGTCCCGGGGCCGGCATTCGTTGGACCAGCGGACGTATTCTCCGGGGGACACGGCACTTGGACGTTGCCGGGCCGCCGCCGCTTGACGATTCGGCCGGAGTCGTCGCGATAGCAAACTTCCGGTGAAACCGCATCGGCGATTGCACCGCTCCCCAACAGCAACACCACCAAACCAACGCCAAGGCTCGTTCGCCGTCTGGATCTCGATCGGACGTCAAAATCCCGCACAGACGTTCTCTTGATTTGAACCGATAAAGGGCGACTGGGGGCATTGCACGTAGACCAGGCGGGTGCCTTTGGGAGTCAGGGTATCGGCGCGAATCGCAGCCCGTGCCTGCGACACGCCGCCGCCGAGCGCCGCAATCGCGCGTTGTAGGCCGAGGAAGGCGATCATGTCGTCTTGATCGACCCCGTCGCCGGAAACGCCGATCGCACCGACCAAGGCTGAGCTGCGGTAAATCGGCACACTGCCCGGGAAAATCTGCAGCCCGTTGGCGAGCCTTGCCCCGGTCGGCGTGTGCGATACCTGTAAGTTGTCGGGCAGGCTCACTCCGGCGCAGCCGGGCACAACGTCCGGGACCAAGGTGCCGTCGCTGGCGACATAGAGCACGTGCTGCAGAATTGCATTCATCGACAGATCCAGCTGCAGGCCGTCGGAGAAGACGCTCCATTGACCGGCCGGTTTGCTGAAGGGTCCGTTGGGTGTGGCGTCGATGCCGTCGGGAAAGAAAGGGCGCGATAGATCGCCGATCGCGCGGTCCGAAAAGGCGATGGCGCCGTCGGTGAGTGCCGCGGGACGGGACAAAAAGCTTTGCGCCGCCGCCGCGTATTGCCCCAGCACCACCCGTGTCGTGACTAAGGCAGCGCCATTGAGCTCTGGATACCCATCAGGGTCGGTCGTGAGATACGCGGCATCCGGCAGAGTTTGCAGAAACGCGCCCGCGGTGCTCGAGGAAAAGAATGCCGCTGAGCGCGCCTTTTGCAAGGAAACATCGGCCCCAAACAGAGGCGCATCAGGCGTACGCACCATGCCCAGCACCGCGCCTTGACTGTCAACGACCGAAATGGTGACTTGCGCGGATAATCCGCCGGGCAGGCGGATCTGCGCACGCGCCTGATCGGCCGTCGACAAGGCGGAGGATAGAATTTGTACCACCTCGGCTCGCGTCAGCGCAGCTGCCCCATCGGTGCCCGCCATCGGCGGGAAGCGCGGCTGATTCGCGGCATCGACGAACACGAAGGCATTTTGATTCGGGAAATCGCCACTGGCATCGGCGCGCACACCGGACGCGGCTTGACCATAGGCGGTTCCCGCATGAACTTGGCCATCCGCGTAGCCTTGAACGGCGAGCAGTGAACCTGAGGCGTTGAGAGCAGAGAAGGGCGGCGCATTGGACGGTGTGGACCGCAAGGCCGCCGCATCGACATCGCTGAAGCGCAACGTGACCCCGTTCGCGGTGATCTGGTCAGCCCGCCGATCCAAGGGCGCTGCGTATGAAAAGCTCGCCGCATAGGCAATCGCCTCGTCGTTCAGGTTGCCGTCGGCCGCCGTGATGTTCTTGTCGAGGCTATAGAGGCCGTCGGCGATCACCCCGACGCCGCCCACCGGCGTGCCCGATTTGTACAGCGGAAGCCCCCCGGGATCCGCGGACAATCCGAGCGGCGAACGCTGTGGACCCACGCTCGGGGCGGACCCGCTGGACTTGCCGATGAAGTCGGAACAGGCGAGTTGACTGAATTGCACGCCAAACAGCGGACCGCTCGCCTGGTTGGATTCACCGACATTGAAGTGCTCTTGAATGATCTGACTCGCCGTGCGCGTCGAAAATGCGTTGCCCTCCGATGACAGATAGGCACCGGTGATCGCCTTGGCGATCGCCGCCTGATCGTCGAGGTGTGCGCCTTTCAAGATCGGTGAAGCAGGTACAGGCAGGCGAATACCGTCCAATCCGCTATGCAGGAGTGGGTTATTCGAGGCGTCCACGCTGGATGAGATCAAAACCCCGGGAACGGCGGGGGCGCCCATTCTAAAGACGGCAAGCACATTGCCGACGCGGTCAACGACCGCAATGGTCGCATTCACGCCGCGGGCGCTAGCTTCCGCAACCCCTTGGGCAATGACCGTCTGCACGTCGGCCACGGTCAGAAACGTACTTGCGTTAAAACAGCTGCCGGTGCAACTCGTGGGTTGTACGCTGGTTCCCGCGGAACTGACCGCAGAGCCACCTCCGGAGCAGCCGGCTATCAGCGACAGGACAATCGCGACGAACCATCCCAGGCGCTTATTCATTTTTCTCCGCCCCGCGTGCCGCGGCCATTATTGCCATCGGGTGATAGGCGTGGCAACTGATGCACTGCAGCGGGACTATTTTGGGCAATTCGCGGACCGCGTCGACGTTGCTCGGGCTCCCTGTCACGCGCGGCGCCGCGATGTCTGGCGAGCCTTGCCGATCCCGGTGGCATTGCAGACAGCCGTCGATATCGGGCAGCAATAACTTTCGAGCTTCCGTCGATTTTTGTGCCGCGTGACAAGATTCGCAGGCGGCATCCCGGGTCAGCTTCCCCTGGACTTCGTGAGTCTTGTGAGGGAAGCGTGCCTCGCGGAAGTAGTCGTATCCCAGCCGCACCGGCGTCACTTGAAATCGGTCATGCAAGTCCGCGCTGTGAGTGTCGACGACGACGTGACAGCTGACGCAACCGCGGCCGGTGAATTGATTTTCGATTTCCGCCCTGGCGTGCTGCCGCGCGCACACCACGGCGGATCCGACGCAGGTATCGACCTCGATCCGTCGCGAAGGGTCTCGCTCCAAATCGGGCAGTCGACGGACGGGTGTTCGCGCGGCAGTCGGCGGCGGATCGGAATACTTACGCGCAAAGTAGTCCTCGAGCATCAACATCGCATCGAGCGGCTTGCCGTGCGGCAGCTGGCGATTCGGTGCGCTCAAATCGAAGTTGAGTTCGTGACAAGTCGAGCAGGTCTTTGCCATCGTGAGCGGCACGAAATGCTCGCCGTCCGCGGCGAGGATGTGACAATCGCCGCAGCCCAGGGCGCCGCTGCCCGAACTGCGCGTCACTTTACTCGCGTCCAAGTGCTGGGCGTGCGAGAACTTCAAGTTGGATTGCTCGACGGCGCCCGCCAGAGGCACCCGGTAAGTTCTCCATTGAAGATCGCTGACGGTGTCCTGCGGCGCGCCCGACAGTTTCTGCAATGCCACGGAAAACGCCGGATGCTGGTGCGGCTGGAAGCCCGACACCGGCTGCACCTTGAGCGAGCCGAAATTCTTGTCGGAAGATGCGTGGCACGCGACGCACAGATGATCCTGCTGCGGCACCAGCCGCGGGGCCATTCCCCGGTGCTCGGCATGGCATTCGCCGCACCGCTCCGGATCAGGCAGGCGCGTCAGCGCGCGACGTTCCGCCGAGACGTGGTCCTGCGTCGTCTTGTGACACTCCAGACACGCCGAGTCCTGAACGTGCACGAACAGCTGCTGATGACAAAGGATGCATTGGCTTCCGGCGGCGTGTGCGTGCGCGGGACTCAGTGGCCCGCTGGACCAGAGCGCGTCGGCGGGCAGCGCGGCCGGCGTGACCAAGCCATGGCGCTGCCAGGAGATCGTCAGCAGCGGAATCGCGAGACCCAGCAGCAACGCGAGAAGCGTGAGTATCCAGGAGGTCGAGCGCTTCGACAGCCAGGTGCGCTCCAAATCGGTCCGAAACGCCGCCTCGAAATCGCTGGCGGCGACGCCCGTATCCGGCCGCACCTCGACCGCGACGTCAAATCCGCTGGGAGGCGCAAACAGCCGCAGACGATGTCCGCCCACCTCGATTTGGTCGCCGACCGCCAGCGTCCTCGACGCGCATTGCTGGCCATTGACGGTGACACGATTGCCGTGGCGGCCTGCAATGCGAAGCTCTGAACCGCTCCGCTGTATGACGGCGTGCCTACTCGCGACCGCTCGGCCGAGCAATTGCAGCGTGCTTTCGGCGGCGCTGCCGATGGTAATTTCGTCGGCGACAAGGGCAGTATCCACGAAATCCGCAACGCCGCTCGATGCCTGCCGCACATATCGGAGCAGGACTTCCATGAGCCTACCAATACAGGAACGAGGTCAGAACGTGCACGATCAGCGCGGCCAGGGCTGCAAACGTCAGCGGCACGTGGATGTAGAGCCAAACCTTCAGCCAGCCTTGCAACTGAATGTCGCGGCGAATCCGTCTGAGCACGGTCTGTCGCCTGCACAGAAGCAGCACCAGCGCTTGCAAATGGCCCGCTTCAGCCCGCTTATCGGCGCGCGGTACTCGACTGGCGACGTAATCGATGACGGCTCGCTGATCGGCATTGCCGGCCAAGCCCGGCTTGCTCGCCTGCGCCTCGGCGAGTTCGGGTTCGAACCAAGAGCGATCGATTGCGAATAGCTGCGCAATGACGCCGCCGCCGATCGTGGTTCGCTCGATACTGCTCTTGACCGCCGCGCCGATGCGCGGATCGCACTTTTGCCCGAGCTCGCGCCCTTGTTTGTCGAGATCGAAGAGTTCGGCAAACAATTGCGAGCGCGACCCGCCTTCACGGTTCACCGACAACTGGCGGG